>MDTB01019546.1_pt1 | contig 12287 bp, 14 predicted proteins | sample 811161 | NCBI WGS metagenome assembly MDTB01 (sample SAMN05326650, study PRJNA326480) | marine metagenome | isolation source: seawater | place: Mediterranean Sea | collected 2009 | reverse complement strand
CTCCATATTAAAAAATAATATATGATTTTTGAAAGTGAATTAATAGCAGGTGTATTAATTAAAAGATATAAAAGATTTTTTGTTGATATAAAAGTTAAAAATAAAGTCATTACAGCTCATTGTCCTAATACCGGATCAATGATGGGTCTTTTAAAAGAAGGTAATAAAGTCTGGCTAACAAAGAGCAGTAATGAAAAAAGAAAATTAAAATACACACTTCAAATAATTGAAGTCAATAAACAAAAAGTTGGGATAAACACTCATATTACTAACAAGATTTTTTATGAAGCCTTGTTAAATGGTAAAATAATAAATCTAAAAAAATCAGATATATTATTTAAAGAAAAAAAATTTAATTTAAAAACAAGATTTGATTTTTTTATAAAAAATGAAAAAAAAGGATGTTTCATTGAAGTAAAAAATGTAACTTTATCAAGGACTAAAAATCTTGCGGAGTTTCCAGATGCTGTAACAGAGAGGGGTTCAAAACATATTAAAGAATTAATGATAGCAAGGAAAAAAGGATTTGATGTCTATCTTGCGTTTGTAATTCAGCGTGAAGATTGCAAAAGATTTAAAATTGCCGATGACATTGATCCAGAATATAAAAAATTATTAACAATTGCTTTAAAAAATAAATTAAAAGTTATTTGCTATGATTGTAAATTTTTATCAAAAGGAATAAAAATAAATAACAGAATAAATATTATAAAATGATTGAAAGTTTTGAAAAAACAAAGATAGCTGGTTCTATTGCATCAGGGGCTCTAGATGAAGTTAACAATATTATCAAACCAGGTTTGAGCACATTGGAAATCGATAAACTATGTTACGAATATATAAACGATCATAATGCTTACTCAGCTCCACTATATTATAGAGGTTATCCAAGAACCTGCTGTACGTCGACCAATCACGTTGTTTGTCACGGTATTCCATCTGAAAAGATTTTAAAAAATGGAGATATAATTAATGTTGATGTTACTGCAATTAAAGATGATTGGCATGGAGATACAAGCAGAATGTTTATAGTTGGAGAATGTTCAATAAAAGCAAAAAAATTAATTAAAACTACTTACGATTCAATGATGAAAGCCATCAGTATAATTAAGGCCGATATAAAAATTGGTAATATAGGTTATACGATACAACAAAGTGTTGAAGCTAAGGGCTTTTCAGTAGTAAGAGATTTTTGTGGGCATGGAATAGGTAAAAAATTTCATGAAAGCCCAAATGTTCTTCATTATGGAGAAAAAAATTCCGGACAAGAACTCAAAGCTGGTATGATATTCACAGTTGAGCCAATGATAAATTCAGGAAAATTTGAGACAAAAACATTAAAAGATGGATGGACAGCAGTTACAAAAGATAAATCTCTGTCTGCACAATTTGAACACACTGTTGGCGTAACTAAAGAAGGATACGAAATTTTTACTTTGTCTAAAAAAGGTTTAAATTTTCCTCCAAATTTATAATGATTGAAAGATATTCGAGAGAAGAATTAAAAAATATTTGGAGTGATTATAATAAATACTCACTTTGGCTTAAAATAGAACTAGCAGCTGCAGAGGCGCTGGAAAAATATAAAATTATTCCAAAAGGTGTTTCAAAAAAAGTTCGTAAAAAAGCTAAAATAAATCCTGAAAGAATTTTAGAAATTGAAAAGAAAGTCAAACATGATGTTATTGCTTTTCTAACATCAATTACTGAAAAAGTTGGTAAAGAAGCTAAATACCTGCATAAAGGGATGACCTCTTCCGATGTTCTAGATACTTGTTTTAACTTACAATTAATACAATCTGGAGAAATTTTAATAAAAGACCTAGATTTACTTTTATCAACAATTAAAAAGCAAGCAAACAAACACAAGTTTACAGTTTGTATAGGAAGAAGCCATGGTATTCATGCTGAGCCAATAACTTTTGGTTTGAAAATGGTTTCTTTTTATCAAGAGTTTTTAAGGAATAAAAAAAGACTATTAGAAGCAATTAATGAAATATCCACTTGTGCAATATCGGGAGCTGTCGGTACTTTTGCCAATGTTGATCCTAAAGTAGAAAGTTATGTTGCAAAAAAATTAAAATTAAAAATTGAACCTATATCGACACAAATAATTCCAAGAGATCGTCATGCACAATTTTTTTCTACTTTAGCAATAATTGCAAGTTCTATAGAAAGGTTCGCAGTGGAGATCCGACATTTACAAAGGACTGAAGTTTTGGAAGTCGAAGAGTTTTTTGGTAACAAGCAAAAGGGATCTTCAGCAATGCCACATAAAAAAAATCCCATTTTAAGTGAGAATTTAACTGGACTAGCTAGATTAATTAGAGCTAATGTATTGCCAGCCCTGGAAAATATAGCTTTATGGCACGAAAGAGATATTTCTCATTCAGCTGTTGAAAGAAATATTGGACCTGACTCAACTATTGCTTTGGATTTCGCACTATTTAGATTAAATGAAATTATTAAAAATTTAAATGTTTATCCAAAAAACATGAAGAAAAATCTAGATTTAACTAGCGGTTTATTTTTCTCTCAAAGAGTTCTTTTGGAGCTTACATCCTGTGGTTTTACGAGAGAACAAGCTTACGCAATAGTTCAAAAAAATGCTATGACTACATGGAAAAATAACACTTCCTTTTTAGACAACTTAATAAGAGATCAGAGGGTTATTAATAAAATACCTGTTAATAAATTAAAAAGATTGTTTGATTTAGGTTACCATACCAAAAAAATTAATATAATTTTTAAAAGAGCTTTAAAAAAATAATCTCATATGAATAAAGGTAAAAAACTTTACGAAGGAAAAGCAAAAATTATTTATTCTACCAATGATAAATATTTGGTTATTCAACATTTTAAAGATGATGCAACAGCATTTAATAATTTAAAAAAATCTAAAGTTGAAGGAAAAGGAGTTTTAAACAACAGAATATCGGAGTACCTTTTAACTAGTTTAGCACAATGCGGAATTAAAACTCATTTTATTAAAAGACTTAATATGCGCGAACAATTGATAAGAAAAGCTGAAATAATTCCTTTAGAGTTTATTGTTAGAAACGTAGCTAGTGGCTCATTAACAAAAAGACTTGGTATTCCTGAAGGAACTGTCTTAGACAAACCTCTTTTAGAATACTGCTTAAAAAATGATGAGCTTCAAGATCCTATTGTTTCAAAAGATCATATATTTAATTTTGATTGGGCGTCAAATAAAGAAATTGAAGAAATTGATAAAATGACATTAAGAATTAATGATATTCTAATAGGTTTGTTTAAGGGCATAGGTATAAAATTAGTAGACTTTAAAATAGAATATGGAAAAGCCTGGAATAAAGACAAGGGAGAGAATGAAATCGTCCTTGCTGATGAAATTAGTCCAGATACTTGTAGACTATGGGACTCAAAGACTGAAAAAAAATTAGATAAAGATAGATTCAGAAAAGACTTGGGTAATATAATTGAAGGTTATCAAGAAGTGGCTCGAAGATTGGGCATTATGCCTGAGATAGGAAATATTAAAGAGGTAAATTTCAATAAACCAAGTTCGGTTAAATTTAAAAAAAAATAAATTGAAATTTGCAGTAATCATAACTTTAAAGAAAAACGTTCTTGACCCCCAGGGAAAAGTTATTGAACAAACGCTTCAGAGTATGGGAGTAAACTCACTTAAAAATTTAAGACAAGGTAAATACATTGAGGTAGAATTAAATGAGACAGATGAAAAAAAAGCTCATAATTCTATTGAAGATATGTGTAAGAAGCTTTTAGTAAATCTTATTATTGAGGAATATAAAATAAAAAAAATTTGATGAATTCATCAGTTATTGTTTTCCCTGGATCAAATTGTGATAGAGATGTAGCAACTGCTCTTACGAAGCTTCAATTTAAAAATAAAATGGTGTGGCATAAGGATAGTGAACTTCCTAAATCAGATTTAATTGTAATACCTGGAGGTTTTTCTTATGGAGATTACTTAAGATCTGGCGCGATTGCTGCAAAATCAAATATATTAAAAGAGGTCATTAAAGCAGCAAACTCTGGTTGTCTTGTGTTAGGTATTTGTAATGGATTTCAAATACTTATTGAAACAGGCCTTCTTCAAGGGGCTTTATTAAGAAATAAAAATCTAAAATTTATTTCTAAAGATGTAAGTTTAAAGATTATAAATAATGACAATAAATTTTGTAAAAAATATAAAAAAAATAATATTATTAATTTAAATATAGCTCATAACGAAGGGAATTATTTCACTAATAAAGATCATTTGAAAGAATTGGAAGATAATGAACTTATTGCTTTTAAATACTGCAACAAAGACGGTTTAATTAATGAAAGCACAAATCCTAATGGGTCTATAAGTAATATTGCCGGTATATTAAATAACAAAAAAAATATTTTAGGTATGATGCCTCATCCCGAAAGGATGGTTGATAATTTAATTAGTAACTCTGACGGCGTAGAACTATTTACAAGTATTTTAAATTAATGAAAATAACTAATGATATAATTGAATCCCATGGTTTAAAGTTAGAAGAATATTCTAAAATAAAATTACTTTTAAATAGGGAGCCTAATTTTTTAGAGTTAGGTATTTTTTCTGCAATGTGGAACGAACATTGTTCGTATAAATCATCTAAAGTTCATTTAAAAAAACTTCCGGTTAAAAATAAAAATGTTATTCAAGGTCCTGGGGAAAACGCTGGTGTAATAGACATTGGTGATGATGATGCAATAGTTTTTAAGATAGAAAGCCATAATCATCCTTCATTCATTGAACCTTACCAAGGTGCTGCAACAGGTGTAGGAGGTATATTAAGAGATGTTTTTACAATGGGAGCGAGACCTATAGCTCTTTTAAATTCAATTCACTTTGGCGATCCTAAGAATAAAAAAACAAAAAATCTTTTAAATGGAGTTGTGTCAGGTATTGGTGGCTACGGGAATTGTATAGGCATTCCAACGGTTGCCGGTGAAACAAAGTTCAATAGTACCTATAATGAAAATATTCTTGTGAATGCGATGGCTGTTGGTTTAGCAAACAAAAAAAAGATTTTTTATTCGAAAGCTAAAGGTATAAATAAACCTGTCGTTTATGTTGGGTCTAAAACGGGAAGGGATGGAATTCATGGAGCATCAATGGCATCTGCTGAGTTTGATGAGAATACCGAGGAAAAAAAACCTACTGTGCAAGTAGGAGATCCTTTTACAGAAAAACTTTTGATGGAAGCTTGTTTAGAATTAATGAAGAAAGACTCTATAATCTCAATACAAGATATGGGTGCTGCTGGATTAACTTCTTCAAGTGTAGAAATGGCTTACAAAGGAAATTTGGGAATAGAGCTATATCTAGATAAGGTCCCTTGTAGAGAGGAAAATATGAGTCCTTATGAGATGATGTTATCTGAAAGTCAGGAGCGAATGCTCATAATTCTAGAGGACGGGAAAGAAAATGAGGCAAAAAAAATTTTTAATAAATGGGATCTTGATTTTGTTGTTATTGGAAAAACAACTGACTCAAAAGATTTATCTTTAAAATATAATAATAAAACTGTGGCTACCATTCCAATTGAAGCTTTATCTTCTAAAGCTCCATTATATGATCGAAAATGGACTAAAAAAAAATTAGATAAAAAGAAAATCAATTTAAAGGATCTTAAAAAAATAAAGTTTGATGATGCTTTTTTTAAAATTATATCTTCTCCTAATCAATCAAATAAAAATTGGGTTACAGAACAATTTGATCAAATGGTAATGGGAGATACTATTGAGCGCTCTGGAACAAATGCAGCTGTTGTAAAAATACATGGTAAAGAAAAAGCAATAGCTGTAACAGTAGATTCTTCTGCAAATTATTGTAAATCTCATCCACTTAGTGGTGGAAAGCAAATTGTTTGTGAGAGCTGGAGAAATTTAGTAGCTGTAGGTGCAAAGCCCATTGCGATCACAAATTGTTTAAATTTTGGAAATCCAGAAAATCCAGAAATTATGGGTCAATTCGCTGAGAATGTATTAGGAATTAAAGAAGCATGTGAATTTTTAAATTATCCTGTCGTATCTGGAAATGTTTCTTTCTACAACGGTACAAATAAAAATAATATTTTTCCTACACCTGTTATTGGTGGGGTAGGATTAATTAATAATATAAATAAAATTCAAAATCACAAATTTAAAAAAATTGATAGTCAAATAATTTTAATAGGTAAAACATTTGGTCATATTGATCAGAGTGTTTTTATAAACGAATTGTATAATTTGTACGAAGGAATGCCCCCTGAAGTTAATTTGTTGAATGAAAAAAATAATGGTGACATTGTTCTAAAATTAATTAATGCAGGCAATATTAATTCTGTACATGATGTTTCTGTAGGTGGAATTATTTTAGCACTAGCTGAAATGTCTTTAAGCTCAAATATTGGTGTAAAAATAAATAAACCAAAAAAGTTATCTAATTTATTTAATTATTTCTTTGGTGAAGATCAAAGTAGATATTTAGTTGAAGTAGATAAGAGTAATTATTCTAACGTTGAAAAAATACTAAAAGATAACAACATTTATTTTGATAATATAGGGGTTACTCAAAAAGAGTATTTTGAGTTAGATAAAGTTTTAAAAATAAATGTTAAAGAGCTTTATGAGCTAAATAATAGATGGTATAATAATTATAATGGCCTTAACAGTTGAAGAAATTAAAAAACATATTTTGGAAGCTATTCCTGATGCATCCATAGAGATTAAAGATTTAATGGGCGACAATAATCACTATTCAGCAACTATAAAATCTAAGATATTTAAGGGAATGTCTAAAATTGATCAGCACAAGTTAATTTACAAATCATTAAAGGGTAAAATGGGCAATGAATTACATGCTCTAGCACTCACAACAGAAGAAAAATAAAATGAATATTAAAGAAAATATACAAAATTTAATAAATCAAAATGACATATGTTTGTTTATGAAAGGAACACCAGATTCTCCTCAATGCGGTTTCTCTATGGCGTTATCAAATGTTTTAAAGCATTTAAATGTTAAATTTAAGGGAGTAAATGTTCTAGAGGATCAAAATTTAAGACAAGGAATTAAGGACTTTAGTGATTGGCCCACTATACCTCAGTTATATATTAAAGGTGAGTTTATTGGAGGCTGCGATATTGTAAAAGATATGTTTGAAAAAGGAGAGCTTAAGAAAGTTCTTGAAGAAAAAAAATTAATTTAATTTTTTAATAAACGCAACTGCAGCACCTTTTGATGAACCTTGATAATTAAAAATACTTATTTTTTCATTTGTTAATTTTTCAATCGTGTCATTATCTAAAATATTTGAATATATTTTTTTTTTTGATTTAATATTATCAATTAAAATGTCAATGGTTGACTCATCTTTATCATTGAGATGATTAAAAAAATTAGGAAATTTATAATCTTCGATAATATAAAAACCACCATTTTTTACATGCTTAAATAAAATATTTAATGAGGTTAACATGTCATTTAATTTATGAGAACCATCGTCAATAATAATATCAAAAAATTTATCATTTTTTGGTCGTAAAATATTTTTTATAAAATTATTTACCATTTTTTTATTTGTAATATCTAAATCAAATACCTTAATTTTTTTTGAAGAATATTTAAAATTTGCAATGTTAATATCTATACAAAAAATGTTTGCGTTTGGAAAATATTTTGCAAAACTAGCTGCTGAGGAGCCTGCGTAGCTACCTATTTCAAGAATATTTATTTTTTTTTCTTTAAGAGGATAAAAATGTTTTTCATAAAATTCTGTATACCCATGGTTATCTTTGTCTGTTTCATAATATTTAAATAAATCTTTTAAGGTGTTTTTTTCATTTTTTTTATCAAAATCAATATTGATTTTATTCTTAATTTTATAATAAAATAATCTTTTATATTTTTTTAAAAAATTCAATTATCTTGAATAATATTCGATAACTAGATTTGGTTCCATAATAACTGGATAAGGAACCTCCGAAAATTTTGGCACTCTTACTAATTTTACAGATTTGCTTTTCCCGTCTAATTGAATGTATTGGGGTATTTCTCTTTCTTTGCTTTGTATAGATCCGTCTATAATATTTAATTTTTTTGATTTTTCATTTACTTCTACTTGATCTGTGTCTTTTAGAAGATAGCTAGACACATTAACTCTTTTTTTATTCACTCTAATATGGCCATGATTAATTAATTGTCTTGCTGCAAACACAGTTGGGGCTAACTTTGCTCTGTATACTACTGTGTCTAGTCTGCTCTCTAATAAAGCTATCAAATTTTCAGAAGTATCGCCTCTTTTTGATAAAGCTTTTCTATAAATATTTCTAAATTGTCTTTCATTAATATTTCCATAGTATGCTTTTAATTTTTGCTTAGCCTGAAGTTGAATTCCGTAGTCGGTTGGTTTGCCTTTTTTGTTTTGACCATGTTGACCTGGAGGATACGCTCGTACATTAAATGGACTTTTCGGCCTTCCCCACAAATTAGCTTTTAGCCTACGATCAATTTTATGTTTAGAATTTAATCTTTTTGTCATTATTTGAACACGGGTTTACAAGGTTTAGGGGGTAATTGTCAATTATGCTTTTTTTTATTTTTACTTAGCGAACCAATTAAACTGCCCAAAATACGTAATTCTTTATCATTTGGCTCCATTCTGTAAAACAAATTGTTTATATTTTTCATCATTGAACTTCTTTTCTCTACGGGATTAAAAAAGTTTTTTTTCTCTAGATTATCTTTTAACAATTTTAGTATTGATGAAAGTTTACCTTTTTGACCTATTCCTTTTTTAAAACTTGATTCTTTTATAAGTTTAAAGTTATTCAATTTAAATATTTCATAACAAACTATAGTTATAGAATGAGACAAGTTCATGGATTTAAATTTTGGTGATGATGGTATTTGAACTACATAATTTGCATAAGATAGATCAAAATTTGATAGTCCAGATGCCTCTGGACCAAACATTAAACCAATTTTTTTTTTCTTTTGTTTTTTTATAATTTCAAGAAAATTAAAAAAAGTTATATGTTTTTTATTTATATCTCGTTTACGTGCGCTAAAAGAAAATATTAAATCAAAATTTTTTATAGCAGAGGCTGTGTTTTTAAATACTTTTGTTCTTTTTATAATGTCAAAGGCACCTACTGATGTTGCTTTAGCTTTTATGTTAGGCCAACCACATTTTGGTTTAGTAACAACCAAATTATTAAATCCAAAGTTTTTTAATGCTCTTGCAGATGCGCCAATGTTTTCTCCAAGTTGTGGTTGAATTAAAACAAAACCATAATTATTTTTCATGAATATTTGCTGGTGCTTTTTCTTTAAATAATTTATATTCTAAACTATCTATTAATGCTTTAAATGAAGCCTCAATAATATTTTGAGAAACACCGATAGTAAACCAGCTTTTGCCAGTTTTATCTGTGCTCTCGATTGAAACTCTTGTAGTTGCACCTGTACCGGTGTTTAATATCCTTACTTTATAATCCAAAAGTTTAAGATCAGAAAAGTATTTATAGTATTTTTCAACTTTTTTAAAATTAGATCTGATAGCATTATCTAAAGCATTTACTGGGCCATTTCCTTCACCAGCACAATAGACTTCCTTACCATCTATTACAAAGGTTACCTCTGCTGTTGTTTTTAGTTCATTATCTTTTTTTACATTAACATTATAATTTTTTACTTTTAAATATTCTGGAAGTTTGCCTAACAACTTATTTGCCAAAAGTTCAAATGAAGCATCTGCTCCATCATATGAATATCCAGTAAATTCTCTATCTTTAACTTCATTTAAAATTTTTTGAATTTTTGTATCTTTTGAGTCAATTTTTATTCCATAATTTTCAAGTCTAGAAATTATATTTGATCTTCCAGCTTGGTTCGAAACAATAATATTTCTGTGATTGCCAACATCTTTTGGATCTATGTGTTCATATGTTTTTGGATCTTTTTTTACTGCTGAAACATGTAATCCGCCTTTATGAGAAAATGCAGATCCTCCTACATAAGCCATACTTTTATTTGGTTTTTTATTAAGAACTTCGTCCAAAAATCTGGAGCATTCTGTTAACGATGAAAGCTTATTTTTACTAATATTCAAATCAAACCTATCACTAAAACTTTTTTTTAAAAAAAGTGTTGGTATTATAGACATTAAATTTGCGTTACCGCACCTTTCACCTAAACCATTTATAGTTCCTTGTATTTGTCTAGCTCCAGCTAACACAGCGGTTAAAGAATTGCTTACGGCATTTTCAGTATCATTATGTGCGTGTATACCTAGATTTTTTCCTGGAATTACTTTTGTAACGTTATTTATTATCTCTCCAATCTCATTAGGTAAAGTTCCACCATTAGTATCGCATAATACGATCCATCTAGCGCCTTCATCATAAGCTTGTTTTAAACAATCAAGGGCATAATTAGAATTGTTTTTATATCCATCAAAGAAATGTTCAGCATCAAAAAGAAATTCTTTTTTATTTTTTACAAAATGCCTAGCTGTTTCTCTTATATTTTTTAGATTTTCCTCGTTTTTAATACCTAGAGCGGTTTTGACGTGAAAATCCCACGTTTTTCCAACAACACAAACTGTTTTGCAATCAGCGTTAATTAAAGGAGATAAGTTTGGATCATTATCTGCGCTAACTCCATTCTTCTTAGTCATACCAAAAGCTGTAAATTTCGAATTTCCAAGGTTAGGAGATTTATCAAAAAATTCATTGTCAACAGGATTAGCTCCTGGCCACCCACCTTCTATATAGTCTACTCCTATATTGGACAAAATTTTTGCAATTTTATTCTTATCTTCAACTGAAAAATCAACCCCCTCGGTCTGCGCACCATCTCTTAGAGTGGTATCAAAAATGTATATCTTTTCTCTGCTCATTTATAGTTCCAAGTCGTTTTACCTTTTTCATCCTTTATATCAATACCTTCTTTGTTTAAATCATTTCTAATTTGGTCTGCGAGTTTATAATTACCAGCTTTTTTGGCCTCCTCACGATCTTTAATTTTATTTAATATATTGTCTTCAGAAATTTTAACTTTGCTTTTTTTATATACAGCTCTTTTTTCAGTAGTTTCATTAAATAATCCAATTAAACGACATGCTTTATTAAATTCCTTTTTTTTATCTTTGTTTCCATTTTGTGATTGATAAAATAACTCATGTAATTTGGAAATATAAAGAGGTGTATTCATGTCATCTAATAGATCGCCAAAACAATCAGGTGTTTTCTCACTTACTTCAGAGGAATACATAGAGTACCATTTATCTAAGGTCCTGGATTGTTCCATGAGTAATTCATTATTCCAATCCAACGGCTGTTTATATTGAGCACTTAAAAGAGATAAACGAACAACTTGTCCCGAATATTTTTTGGTAGCGTCTTCTATTGTTGTTATATTCCCAATCGATTTTGACATTTTTTCTTTGTTCATAGTTACAAAACCATTATGTATCCAATAATTAGCAAATTTATCTGTTCCATTATAAACACACGATTGAGCAATCTCATTTTCATGGTGTGGAAATATTAAATCTAGTCCTCCACCATGTATATCAAAATTTTTACCCAAGTATTTTTCACTCATGACTGAACACTCTAAATGCCATCCAGGTCTACCTCTTCCCCATGGAGAGTCCCAACCTGGATCTTTATTTTTTGAAGGTTTCCAAAGAACAAAATCTAAAGGATCTTTTTTTAATTTTGATACTTCTACTCTAGCGCCAGCTTTAAGATCATCCGGATTTTTATTTGAAAGATTACCGTATTTTTTAAAAGCTGTTACTGCGAAAAAAACATGCCCCTCTTTTTCATAAGCAGCTTTTTTTTCAATTAGTTTTTTTGTCATATTAATCATGCCTTCAACATGATCAGTTGCTCTTGGCTCTTTGGTTGGATTTAGACAAAATAAAATTTTACAATCATCATGAAATCTTTTTGTTACAGATTTTGTTAAATCTAAAATATCTATTTTTTTAATTTTTGATGTCTCAATAATTTTATCGTCTATATCTGTAATATTTCTAACATATGTAACTTTTTTTTCTCCATAAAGTTCAATAAGTATTCTAAAAAGAAGATCAAACACTACTAAAGCACGAGCGTTTCCAACATGAGGATTGTCATAAACGGTTGGTCCACAGGCATACAGGGAAACTTTTTCTTTATTTATTGGATTAAAAATTTCTTTTTTATTTGTAAGTGAGTTAGTTAATTGTAAATTATTCATTGAATTTGCAAACTGGTATAGGATTCATTTT
>MDTB01118936.1_pt1 | contig 12288 bp, 9 predicted proteins | sample 811161 | NCBI WGS metagenome assembly MDTB01 (sample SAMN05326650, study PRJNA326480) | marine metagenome | isolation source: seawater | place: Mediterranean Sea | collected 2009 | reverse complement strand
TGCTGAAAAAAGAGGTGGAAGAAGTGCATGTCCAGATAAGTATTGTGGTTATGAGCCAAACCAAAAAGAAGGTATGACTCCTGCAGTACGTGCTGCATATACACCAATGAGTGATACAAGGTTTAAAGATTTAATGCCTCCAGCATGGAATAACAATGGTTATTCACAAGGTACTGGTTCAGCTGCATTCCTTACTGGAAGCAACTGGGGTATTTATGAAGGAAGATTAGCCGCAGGTATTATGGGAATCGGTTTTGGTGGAACACCAGGCGGTTTACGTATTGACATGTACGATATTGCTGATGATGGATTATCAATTGGTAGTGTTATACATATGCCTGTTGGAGTATCAGATAGATTTCGTGGTTTAAGAATGGGGCCACATGATAATGCTCTGTATGTTACAACAGATTCAGGGAATATCATGAAGATTTCTGCTGAATAAACATCACGTTATAAGTACTTGTATAGTTTATAATTATGCAAGTACTTTCTTTAATTATTTCTATATCTTAATTTAATACAAACTACTTTTTTAAATAGTTATTTATTTACTTAAATAATAATAGCTAGAATTAATATTTAATAAGTATTAATTATTCCATATTAAAATATTTATTATCTAAATTGTTTGGAAAAATATCTAATATCATTTAATAAAGCCATTGGATTCTCTAAAGCTGCAAAGTGTCCCCCTTTATTAAATTCAGTCCATTGTGTGACATTGTATAATCTTTCTACGTAACTTTTAGGCGGCCACAATAAAAACTCCTCAGGAAATAAAGCACATGCTGTAGGAATTTCTACTCTTCTATTATCTATATTTAATATTCTACCCCCTTCAATCCTTCTTCCATAATAGATCCAAGTAGAAGTTGCAAAAGAATTTGTAATTATGTATAGCATTATATTTGTAATTATATCATCAATGTCATAAATTTCTAAAAACCTAAGTTTTCTTAGGTCTGACCAACCATAAAACTTTTCTATTATCCACGCTGCTATACCTACAGGATTATCTATCATAGCGTAAGATAAAGTTTGGGGTTTTGTAGATTGGAGAGACCTATACCCTTCTTCTAAAAGCTGACTATTTACTAAATCTTTATGCCACTTCTTTTCTTCTTTACTAATTGGTCCATTCTTATCGCGCATAATCATAATATTAAGGTGTATTCCCATACAATATTCTGGATAATCATATCCGAGCCAAGAAGCTATAGCTCCTCCCCAATCGCCTCCTTGGGCCAAATACTTATTGTAGCCTAATACTTTTTGCATAAGGCTATTATAAATATTTGCTATTTTTCTTGGACCATAAGGAGTAGTGGGGGATTGAGAAAATATAAAGCCTGGTATAGAAGGGGCAATTACATCAAATGACATTGTATCGTCTATATTATATTTATTAGGATCTGTGAGAGGACCAATAATATTTTTAAATTCTACTATCGAACCCGGCCAACCATGGCTAATTAACAAAGGGATAGTATTTTTAGTTTTACCTTTTTCATAAATAAAATGAATATCTAAATTATCAACCTGGGCTTTAAAATGATTAAATGTATTTAATTTTTCTTGCTCTTTATGCCATTTATATTCAGAAGTCCAATATTTACAGATCTCTAGAAGTTGCTCCTTGTTAGTGCCCATTTTCCACGACTTAGTAGTTTTGACTTTGCTCCAATCAAATTTCCTAATCTTTTTTATGGCATTTTCAATTATCTCTTTTTCAATATTTATATCAAACTTAAACATTACAAAGATAATAATATAAAACTATAAATTAACAATAAATGAAAACACTAATTTAATATTGTAGTATATTTTTATAAGGATAGAGTATATTAGGTTGATATGAATCCTAATATACTCTTTTTTTTCACAGGAGTGTGAAACTCTTAGAACCCAAAGCTCAACATTGTAAAGACACCATCAGCATCTGTATCACTTGTAGTACCTTGAGATTCTTCATGACTGAAATAGGCAGCTGAAATATTAACACCTCCACCTAAGTCATAGCCTATTGAAGCTACTTTAACATCCATTTCGTTCTTAACGGAAACAGCAGTCTCTTTTAACTCTGTGTGTTGGTCACAATAACCTACGGTAAAGTTACCCATTCCATATATAGCACATGCAGTAAATCCTTCCTCATCACCATCATCAGTAGTGGTTACTAAACCTCCAGAATCTCCTTGTTCTATGCTCTTGACTTGCACGACAAAACCTGCATAACTTAATTCACCAGTTAGCATAGTGCCTTCATAGTCATTATACTTTGCTCCAGAGATAATTTGAGTGTTGCCTGTGGTATATCCATATGTAAAACCATATCCAACACCTTCCATTTCACCAGCATATTTTATAACTAAATCAGTTATGTCTGAGTAATCTGTTGCTGTACCAGTATTTTGATCAGTTCCAGAGGCAGTATCTCCTTCGCCAGTTACTGAAGAAGCATATGATGCACCTACTGAGAAACCTTCATAAACATTAGACATAAATCTTATTTTCATAGAATCTCGGGCATAATCCAACTCATTAACTGGTCCATAACTATTACTTCCAGCAGTAAAAAAATGCTTGTAATTTGCTCCATCAGGTTCTGCAGTTGGAATCAAAGTATCAGCTCTATAATGCATCATAGAACCTACACTATTCATATTTCCAACAGCGACGGCTCCAAAGCCACCAGCTATAGTCAATGAATTCTCTGCAACAGAAACACCATCATTGTTATCATCTCCACCATTATCAGAATCCTTATCGATTGTATATACACCAGTTACTTCTAAACCACTGTCAAGTTTAGTTGAACCTGTTGCTATTAATCTAGTATACGTTCCATTTGATAAGCCTGACTTACTTTGGTCAGTTTGGTCACTAGTAGCTAAACCTAGCATCTGACTTTGGTCTGCGGAACCCATAAAAAATTCTTGATATCCAGAAAACGATATTTCAGAAAATGCTTTATTACTAAATATCAAAGATAAAGTAACAAAACATATAATTTTCGACATCTTAATAAAAAAATTCATAATCATCACTCCTAAGGTTATTAATTAATTATTTATTAATAAATACATAGTGGTATATTATCCAGACAGATACAATTATTAGTTATGTATAAAATATAGGCATGAGCATAAATATTATACAAAAAAAGGCTACATTTAGATTTTTATTTATTATATACTAAATGGTTTTTATTAATATAGTTGATCTATATTTTTTTTCAATATTAAAAATACTATAAATATTATATCCTAATATCCATGTTAACATTTGATGATATCGTTGATAGAATAAGCGTTTTATCTCCTTCTAAAATAGCTGTTAGAGACGGAGTTACTGAACTAGATTATAAAAATTTAAAAAATAATGGATATAATTTGGCTAATTATTTCTCTTCTATTGGTATTAAAAAGAAAGATAGGGTAGTATTGCTTGCTTACAATTGTATAGAGTTTTCTGAAATAATGTATGCTACTTCAAAGGTAGGTGCAATTATTTCACCTATTAACTTCAGATTAAGTTCTGATGAGATTAAAGATATATTATTAGATTGTAAGCCAAAAATTATTTTATACCAAAAAAGTTTTCAGAATATAATTTCAGTTGTAAAGATGGAAAGAAATCTTAAACATATTAATACTTTGATAATTGATAGAAAAGACAAGGAAAGTTTTAATTATAAAAATGCTATAACTTATTCTGACGTGAATACAAGAAAGTCTTTAAAAAATAATATATTTAACCAGTGGTCTTTAATGTATACTTCTGGTACGACTGGAAAGCCTAAAGGAGTTGTAAGAGATCACAAAGGGTACTATAATTTGTCTTCCGTAACTGGAGATGAAATAGGTATTAATGAAGATGACAATGCTCTTCTTGTAATGCCTCTTTGTCATGCTAATTCATTTAATTTTTTTTGTGCATACATAAAAGCTGGGGCAACTATTACTCTTTATACAAAAAAAAGTTTTGAGGTTAACTATTTTTTTAAACTAATAAATAACTTTGAATGCACATTTACTTCTCTGGTGCCAACACATTTTATAATTATTTTAGAATACTTAAAAAAATGTAAAATTAATAATGCTATAAAGAGACCTTTCACATTTATGATTTCTTCTGCTCCAGCAAGAAAAGACACCAAGAGAGAAATATTAAAATACTTTAAAAAGGCTAAACTTTTTGAGTTGTATGGTTCTAGTGAGTCAGGGTGGGTAACTATGCTTCATCCTAAAGACCAATTCAACAACATTGGTTCAGTAGGAAAAGAATGTATTGGAACTTCTAATATTAAAATTTTAGATAAAAATTTTGAAGAAGTTAAGGATGGAGAAATTGGAGAGCTTTTTGCTAAAACTCCTTACAATTTTTCACACTATTGGAATAATAAAGAAAAAACAAAAGAAGCTTTTTTTAGGGATTATGTTACAGTTGGCGACCTTGCTAGAAGAAACTTTAAAGGATTTATTGAGCTAATAGATAGAAAAAAAAATATGATTATATCTGGTGGAGAAAATATTTATCCGGCAGAAGTAGAAAATATTTTAGGTAGTCATTCTGAAATTAAGGATGTAGCAATAGTTGGTTATCCAGATAAGAAATGGGGCGAAATAGTTTGTTGTTTTGCTATTTTAGAAGATGGTGCTAAGATTACGGAAATTGATTTAATCGAGTGGACAAAAAATAAAATTGCAAATTATAAATGCCCTAAGAAAGTTTTTTTTATAGAAGATAAAGATATGCCAAGGAATACAACTGGTAAAATTTTACATAAAATTTTAAGAGAAAAAATAAAGCTATTATTGAAATAAAAATATAATGCAAAAAGATTTAAACCAGGATAAAAATTCGTGTTCTAGCTGGATAGTAAGATTTTTACTGAAAAAACAAGTAAAGATTATTTTCGGTTTACAGGGTGGGCATATTCAACCAATATGGGATTTTTGTTATAAACTAGGTATTAAGATTATTGATGTAAGAGATGAAAAAGCAGCTGTTCATATGGCACAAGCATACTCTTATTTTACAGGAAAGGTAGGGATTGCTATTGTAACCGCAGGGCCAGGGGTAACTAACACTGTTACAGGTATTGCAAATGCTTTCTTATCTAGTGCACCAATTCTTTTAATAGGTGGCTGTACTCCAACTATTCAGGCAGGGAAGGGACCTCTTCAAGATATTTCTCATGTAGAAATACTAAAACCAATTACAAACTATTCTAGAACTACAAGAGTTGCTGAAGAACTGATTAGAGAATTTGACTTAGCATATTCGTATTCAATTGGACATTTTGGTAATCCAGGACCAAGTTACATAGAAATACCTACAGACATACTTAGGAAGAATGTGCATGAAAAATTAGTTTTAGACGAGTGGCTATCTGAAAAAAAAAGTTATAAAATATATCCAAACCCCAATGATATAAATTTAGTTTTAAAGGCTTTAGGGCTTTCTAGAAGACCACTCATAATAACTGGAAGAGGAGCAAGAAGTTGTGAGAAAGAGATAAATAATTTTTTAAATAAAACTGGCATTTTGTATTTAGATACACAGGATAGTAGAGGTATAGTTAGTTTGTCTCATCCAAGTAATGTGTATGCTGTTAGGAGCAAGGTAATATCTGAAACAGACTTAGTTATTTTAGTTGGTAGAAAATTAGATTATCAATTAGCATATGGATCTCCAGCAATTTTCAAAAAAGCGACTTTTATAAGAATCTCTGATACTCCTAACGAATTAACAGATAATAGAAGAGGAAACCCGGAGATTTTAGCTGATCCTTCTATTACTTTGAAAGAGCTTAATGATAAGATAGGAGATCTCAATCTAGATAATAAATGGAAGCAAGAAATTAGTACTCTTCACAAAATAAAAATAAATAAAATAAATTCTCTAAGTATTAAAACATCAGAGGTGGATGGTAAAATAAGTCCAAATTTTATATTAAAGACTATAGAAAATTTTTTTCAAGATAAAGATTATGTGGGTATTGCCGATGGAGGAGATATACTTAGTTTTGCAAGAGTAGGGCTTAAATCTAAAAATTACCTAGACTCAGGAGTTTTTGGTTGTTTAGGAGTAGGAGTTCCATATTCAATTGCTGCCTCAGAAGTCTTTAAGGATAGAGAAATAATTTGTGTTACAGGCGACGGTTCTTTTGGGTTTAATGCGATGGAGTTGGATACAGCTGTAAGAAATAATTCAAAAATATGCATTATAATATCTAATAATGCAGCATGGAATATCGAAACCCATGATCAAAGAATAAATTATGGTAATAGAGTTTATGGAACAACACTTAGACATAGTAACTATGCTGAACTTGCTAGAGGTTTAGGTGCATTTGGTATTAGAGTAGAAAAACCTGAAAAACTGGCTAATGCTTTAAAGTTAGCTCTTGAAAATACTCCTTCTGTAATTGATGTTATTACATCTCCATTGGCTATCTCATCTGATGCAAAAAAAGGATTAGGTTTTGTTGCTAATTATCAGGCACTTGATATTTGGGACGATTTAGAGATAGAATACAGAAAGAAATTAAAAAATGATGAATAAAATAGTTATATTAGGAGGTGGTTTTGCAGGAGTGTATACTGCTAAAGCGCTTAATAAAATTGGATTAAGAGGTTGTGAAATAGAGTTAATTAGTGATAATAATTATTTCATATTTCAACCATTATTACCTGAAGTTGCCGCAGGAACTCTAAACTCTGCAGATGCCGTTACGCCCATACGACAAATGTTAAAGGGTATAAAATTTAGAAATGCAGAGGTATCTGATATAGATTTTAAGTCAAAAAAAGTTTTTCTGTATCAAGGCTTTAAAAAAAGTAAACATTATATCTCTTACGATCATTTAGTTATTGCTTTAGGTCAAATAAGTAATCTAGAAATAGTTCCTGGTTTAAAAGACCACGCTTTTAAAATGAGAAGTCTTCAGGACGCTCATGATTTGAGAAATCATATCATTGGTTGTTTGGAACTAGCTGATGTTACTAAAGATAACAGCCTTAGAAAAAGACTTCTAAACTTTGTAGTAATAGGAGGGGGATTTTCAGGGGTCGAGACTATCGGAGAGATAAAAGAAATGATTGATAGGCTTATTCCTTATTATGGTTCTCTTACAAAAAATGAAGTTAACCTTCATATTGTTGAATATGCAAATCAACTATTGCCAGATATGGATAAAAATATAGGAGAATATACTTTAAAAAGGTTTAAAAAGAAGAATATACACATACACCTAAATACAGCTTTAGAAGAAGTAACTGAATACAAAGTCTTTATTAGCAATAAAGCAAGTATATCTTCGCATACAGTCATATCTACCATAGGATCTAGTGTTTCTAGTCTCATTAAAAACAGTGATTTAGAACTTGAATATGGAAAGATAATTACAAATGGTTTTTTCCAAGTAAAAGGAAAAAAAAATGTCTGGGCTATAGGAGACGCAGCCCTAATACCCAATAAGGATAAAAATCAGATGTTATTTAAGCAAAAAAAAATTGCTTTTGCGCCACCTAATGCGCAATTTGCTGTTAGACAAGGAAAACTTTTAGCATCTAATATATCAAATACTTTTAAAAAAAAATCTCTTAAAGAATTTCAATACACATCAAAAGGTTCTTTAGCATCTTTAGGTTCAAGAGATGGTGTAGGAAAGATACATTTTCTTACAGTTAAAGGATTAATTGCATGGTTGATATGGAGAGTTTTTTATTTATCTTTTATTCCGTCCTTCTCAACCAAGGTAAGAGTTTTTTTTGGCTGGATTGTAGAAAGTATTCTACCCCGTAATGCAGTAATGACAAGATCTCTCAAAAATGACTCTGTCAGATTTCAAAATTTTAAAAAAGGGGATGTAGTTTTCGAAGAGGGAATGATAGCAGATGGTTTTTATATAGTATTAAAAGGTTCTTTTAAAAATACTTTTAGAAAAGAAAAATCAGGTCAGAATTTTCAGAAATTTTATAAAGTAAATGACCATTTTGGAGCTAGAGTAATTCTTTCTGGAAACAGACGAACTGGTACTATAGAAGCCTTAGAAGACTCTCAGGTAGTAAAAATTGATAAAGTCACATTTGGAATTTTAAATTCACATTTCTTACCTTTTAAAAAATATTTTAACGATTATTTAAGGGAAAATTTTAAGTCTTTAGATAAATAGTCTATTTTTTATTTGGTTATTGACTATTTCTATAAATAAGATAATATTTTCAATAATTTAAGTGGCAAATTGCTTAAGTTAGTTTATAATATGTAACATAACTTTTGTATAGGATACAAACTTTTTTCTTTGATTACAATATTAACTAGTCATTTATTTTTTACAAATAAGGGAGATATTTTATGATAGAAGGAAATACTGCTTGGATATTAATTTCTACTGCATTAGTTTTATTTATGACACTACCAGGATTAGCTCTTTTTTATGGTGGTTTGGTATTTTCAAAAAATCTTATATCGGTTTTAATACAGTGTTTTGCAATTGCATGTTTAATGTCAATAACATGGTTTGCAGTTGGTTACAGTATAGCTTTTTCTGAAGGAGGCAAATACTTTGGTGATTTATCTAAGGTTTTTTTGCTTAACGTTGAGGTAGGATCAGAGTTCGCTGGCTTACCAGAGACTGTTTTCTTTATGTTTCAAATGACATTTGCAATCATTACGCCTGCCCTAATAGTAGGTGCTTTTGTTGAGAGAGTTAAATTTATTGCTGTTTTATTATTTAGTTTTTTATGGTTAATACTCGTATATGCTCCAGTAACTCACTGGATCTGGGGTGGAGGATGGTTAGCTGAGATGGGAGCTCAAGATTTTGCAGGAGGATTAGTAGTTCATCTCAATTGTGGTATATCTGCTATAGTTTTTGCATATTTATTAGGGCCTAGAAATAGTAAAAAACAATTAATACCCCATAGCCCTCCTCTAGTTATGATAGGAACTTCTATGCTATGGATAGGCTGGTTTGGCTTCAACGGAGGGAGTGCTCTTTCTGCAGATGGTAATGCAGGAATGGCTATAACAGTAACACATATTGCAGCGGCAATGTCTTCGTTAGTTTGGATGTTAGTAGAGTGGATTAAACATGGAAAACCTACTCTGGTCGGGACAGCTACCGGATGTATAGCAGGTTTAGCAACAATTACACCTGCATCAGGGTTTGTTGGACCTGTGGGTGCACTGATTATAGGATCTATAGCAGCTTTAGTTTGTTATTATATGGTTAGTTTTGTAAAAAATATTATGAAAATTGATGATACTCTTGATGTCTTTGCTGTACATGGTGTAGGAGGACTTTTGGGTATCATCCTATTAGCCCCTTTTGGTAATAAATCTTTTGGTGGACTAGGCCACTCAGAGTTAGGAATATTTGAACAATTAAACGTTCAAATTTTTGCAAGCTTAGCTGTTGCCGGGTATTCAGCGATTTTGACATTTGTAATTTTAATTATCCTTAAAAATATTGTTGGTTTAAGAGTAAGTAAAGATGAAGAAGATATGGGACTTGACCGATCAAGTCATTCTGAGAGTGCTTATAACTAATTAATGATTAATTTTTACAACTTATGAAGACAAAATTAAAACTTTCTGATTCTTTATTTTCAATATCTCATAAAGTCGCGACTATTTCTTTTAATAGAGATGATATAAGAAATGCTTTAACTGGTTCAGGTTTAATTTCAGATATTATAGAAGTGGTAGATTTTATAAATAAAGAAAAAAGTATATCAGTATTAGTAATAACTGGAATTGGAAAGGCTTTTTCTGCTGGTGGAAACCTTAAAGAAATGAAGAAAAGAAAAAATAATAGTTTCTCAGGTAATATAGAAGATGTAGAGAGGAAATATAGGTATGGTATTCAATCAATACCTAGGGCCATAGAAAAACTAGAGGTTCCAGTAATTGCAGCAATTAATGGACCTGCTATGGGAGCAGGCTTTGATTTAGCTTGCATGTGTGACATAAGGATTATGTCAGAAAAAGCATTTTTATCAGAGAACTTTATAAACTTAGGCATAATACCTGGTGATGGAGGAGCATATTTTTTACAAAGGCTTGTTGGGTATGAAAAAGCTTGTGAATTGTCATTTACGGGAAGAAGAGTATATGCAGAGGAGGCCAAAGAAATAGGTTTAGTTTTAAAAACAGTAGAAAATGAAAAAGTAATGCAAGAAACAATGAAGCTGGCAAAAGAAATAGCTAGCAAACCTGCTAATACTTTACGATACTTGAAAAGGTTGTTAAAGATGAGCAATAAAGTGGGACTGGAAGAGCTTTTAGATTTTAGTGCACTGATTCAAGCAACAAGACATAATAGTAAAGAAAATGAACTAGCTCTTAAAAATCTATTTTTAAAAAAAAAATAGCTATTTTCCAATAAATTTAGGTTTTATTTTCTTTACAAAAGATTTCACTGCATTTTTATGATCTTGTGTTTCACTACATATCATCATATGAGTTGCTTCTTCATCCAAGCATTGATCTAAATTACCTAATTCAGCATTATTTAAATTTTTTTTCATATATTTTATTGCTATTGGGGGTAATTCCCTAAACTTTTGTTTGAAATCATTAACAAACTTGATTAAATTCTTTTCATTTACTATGTAATTTACTATGCCCAATTCTTTTGCCTCTAGTGAGTCAAGAACTTGTGAGAAATAATATAATTCCCTTGCCTTTGAAGTACCTATTAATTTAGTAAGAAAGAAACTTCCTCCAAAATCTCCTGAAAAACCAACTTTTGAAAAAGCAGTAGTAAATCTGCCATTATCAGTTGCTATTCTAATATCACAAGCTAATGCCAAAGCAAAACCTGCACCAGCGGCAGGACCTGTTATTACCGCAATTGTAGGAACAGGTAAAGTATATAGTAATTTAGATACATCCATTATTCTGCGAAGAGAAATAGTTTTTTGTTGTAAGCTACCTTCATCTTTTTTCTTAGCCATATCTTTTACATCTCCACCGGCAGAAAACGAGCCTCCATTTCCTGATAGAAAAATTGCTCTTAAATTTTCATCTAATTTAGATTTCTCTAAAGTTGATAGAAGTTTTTCAAACATATTTCTGTTTATTGCGTTTCTACTTTCTGGTCTATTGAAAGTAATATTTAAAATATTTCTTTTTTTTTGTATAATTAAATTTTCTTTCATTTTTTTCTCCATTAATACCAAAAAACTATTTGCGTTTAATTAATGTTTAACATAAATTTTATTTATGAACATTAAAGAACTAAAAAATAGTCTTAAAATACCTGTAATCGGAGCTCCATTATTTATTGTCTCCAACCCTCAGTTAGTCATAGAGCAATGTAAATCAGGTATAGTAGGGTCATTTCCTGCACTAAATGCTAGACCCAAAGAAGTCCTTGATGATTGGTTATATGAAATCAAAGAATCGTTAAATGAATATGACAAAAAAAATCCAAACAATAAGTCTGCTCCATTTGCAATAAATCAAATAGTACATAAGACCAATGATAGAATTGAATATGATATGGAACTTACAGTTAAGCATAAAGTTCCAATAGTCATTACTTCATTAGGGGCGAGACCAGAAGTCTATGATGCTGTCCATAGTTATGGGGGAATAGTTTTTCACGATATTATCAATAATTTTTTTGCAAAGAAAGCTATAGACAAAGGAGCAGATGGACTTATAGCAGTAGCAGCAGGAGCAGGAGGCCATGCCGGAACGCTATCTCCATTTGCTTTAACTCAAGAAATTAGAGAGTGGTTTGATGGACCACTTGCATTATCAGGATCAATATCAACAGGACATGCTGTGCTATCTGCAATAGCAGGCGGAGCTGATTTTGGTTACATAGGATCACCCTTTATTGCAACATCTGAAGCTAATGCAGATAATGCATATAAAGAAGCAATTACAAAGTATTATTCTGATGATATTGTTTACACAGATTTAGTAACTGGAGTAAAAGGCAATTACTTAAAACCTTCATTAGCTGCTGCAGGGTTTGATCCTGAAAACCTTCCAGAGAGTGATCCTTCTAAAATGGACTTCAGCTCTTTAGATGGCATGGATAAAAAGAAAGCCTGGAAAGATATTTGGGGTTGCGGGCAAGGGATAGGTGCTATTAAGGAAATTAATCCTTGCTCAGAATTAGTAAACAAGTTGGAGAAAGAATATAACTCTGCAAAGAACAGACTAAAACTAGTTTCTTAAATAATTTTTTTCTTTTTAAGATCGATTACTTTCTTCTTATCGTATCCTATACTTTTTAGAATTTCAGAGTTATGTTGG
>MDTB01118054.1_pt1 | contig 12288 bp, 2 predicted proteins | sample 811161 | NCBI WGS metagenome assembly MDTB01 (sample SAMN05326650, study PRJNA326480) | marine metagenome | isolation source: seawater | place: Mediterranean Sea | collected 2009 | reverse complement strand
CCGATAATTGTGGGGTCGGTGTAGGAATAGCCAGAAAAGCCTTCATCTAAGCCAACGATGTTGCGCAGAACCGTGATGGCGTCGCCGACTTTGATTTCGCCGTCTCCATCGTTGTCGCCCATGATGGCGATCTTCATCAGAGCGGATGAGCCCATGACGCTCAGAGGAGCTCCTGTGTCCTTGCGGCCGGATGCTTCCAGGCTGAACATCTCTTCCGATCGGAATTCACTTTTCATCGGCACACTGGCATCGATGCGGAACAGTTCGCGATCCGCTTCAGTTGTTGCCAGTTCAGAGGTTCCCGTCAAGGTGACGGTTAGGCGACCGTCCTCCTGTTCGAGATCGGTTGAACTGATTCTCCAGCCGGCGTCCGTGAGTCCACTCGCCAGGGTGATGGTGTTGCTGCTGGCAAGAGTGAGTGCACTGGGTTCGAAATTCAGGGTGACGCTTAGTTCTCTCAGATCGGTGGTGTCTGTGATGTAAACGGGGATTCCGTCGCCACCCTCAAGATTCACGGCATGGCCAGGACCGCGGGTGAAGCTCGGTAGGTAGACCAGCCTGCTCTCAGTGGACACTGTCTGGATGGTGGTGGACTCCACCGTGTTGTCCGCCGCCAACTGCAAGTTGCCTAAGACGGTTCCAATCAGGGCGTTTCCAGTGGATGGATCCATGGCCAGGGAGCCATCAGCATTCAGTCCCTGCAGGTGACCCTTGCGAATGCGGAAGTCGTACTGGCCTGGCTTGGCCATGTCCGCTGGATCACTTGGAACAAACGACAGACGGCTCGTGACTGAGTCCTTGTGGACTGAGCCAGGAATTTCGGTTTCCACGCCATTGACGGTGCGAACGAGGAAGACCGACTTGCTGTTGCCAGCTACTCGCAGACCGCCAATGTTGACTGGGATGTTGAGGTTGAAGCCTGCGGTTGTGCCACGTTGCTCAGCTCCTGTTGTTTCCAGAACGGCCTGACGGATCTGGAACTCGTATTCACCCATGTTGCGGCCGAGTTCGATGTATTCGGCTTCCGTGAGCGAGCCATCGAACCCTGGTTGTGAACCGGTAACACCCGCATTGGTGTCGATTTTCAGTTTCTGACCTGTGGCGGCACCCTCCCCGGACAGCATGGCGATGTAATCACCAGCGGCGAGCTGAATCACAAGTTGCTCCGTGAGCCCCTGGGCAGGATGCTCCAGGCTTGCCGACGAGGTGAGCTCGGTGCCATCAGCTTTGAACAAACGGATGTCCGGATCGGCCTGTTGTGTTGAATCGCCGAGGATCTTGGTTCGGAGTTCATAGGATCCTGCCTGAGCGATGCTGAAGCGGAACAAATCAACGTCGTCTGCGCCGACAAAGTCACTGCGAACGGGGGCGTCATCAGCCAGGTCCAATTCCGCGCGGTAGAGGTCTGCGAAGGGATGTGGGTTCTCTCCGCCATCGGCGCCGATCTCACCTTCAAAGATCAGTCCCGTGGAGGGCACCACAGGACTGTCCAGTTCCACGGCTGTGTTGTTGGGACCTTTCGCAATCCCGCTGGATTCGAGGGAGTCGGCGATCAAATCGAGATCAAACGTGCTGCCCTGCAAGGTGGCCAAGTCGGTGCCGTCGTAGCTCACGGCGTTGTTCAGGAAACCTGAGAGGCGGCCGCTACTCCGACCAGTCACTGCTGCCGCCAGAGATGCAGTGAGGGTGTAGGCACCTGTGCTGCCAGCCACGGAGTGACTGAGATTTTCTGGGTTGATGATGTCGTTCCCGGAACCTCGTACGGCGAGGAAATATTCTTTTCCTGGGTTGATGCTTGCGCTGAAGTGGGCGTCACGGTTGGCATCATTGGGATCCGTGATGCTGATGTCTCCCATGTTGTCGTTGCCATTGACACGTAAGTATTCCGATCCGGCATCGTTCAGGGTGTAGAGATCCAGGGCCACGTCGAGCTTCTGTGGCGTGGCTTCAACTCCCTTGGATTCAACACTCAGGATTCGCGAATTTGTGCTGGTGGCATTGCCTTGCTCATCGCGATCAAAGAATATTCTGAAGTAATCGATGTCGGAAGGTCCTACCTGTAAAGCAGCGGTGGTGGTATCAATTCCAATGGTGCCGGTTCCGTTGAAGTTGCTGCTGCTCAGATCAACTGCAGTAATTGCTGCTGATCCAATGTAGCCATCAACATCAGAATCAAAGGCTGTGAAGTTGGGTTGGTAGTCGATATGAATCTGATAGCTTCCTTCGTTGACAGTACTGTTAGTGGTACGTCCGTCGATTTTGCTTGGGTTGTAATCTTGCTGGGCGGCAAGTTGTGAGACGCCGATGAAATACGTTTGATCTTCCGATACTTCAACGCTGAGGAAACTTCCCATATGAGAGGCTTCCGAGCTTTCCACAACAGTTCCGGAGATGGTTTGAGCGTATGAGTTTGCGTTATCAATGCCGATTTCATCTCCTCTGGAATCGAAGACGCGTAACATGGCGGCATTCGTTTTGCCGCCAGAATCTGCGACGGTATCAACATCAATCAATAATCGACCATCAGATGTAGCGTCTAACTTGTAGAAATCCACATCATGAACCTCAAGTACATCCCGTGTGCTTCCATCCTGGCGATGAATATCGGTGCCAAAGGATTCATCGAGGGAGATGCTATTGCCTGGAGTTAATTCAATTTTGTCAGCTGTCGCAAACGTCCCATTAGGGTCAGATTGGCTTTCGGTGTTAACAATCACTTCCAGTGTTGCTATGCCTGTGGATCCTCTAAAACGATCGGTTGCTGCTGCTGCGTCATAACCATCAATTTTGCCGTCTTTGACGCCATCAGATCCCGTCGTGTCGTCTGGGAGAGCTTTGTATTCTTCATTGCCGTAGCCAGAAACAGCAATGGCGTATATGCCTGGATCAAGGCTCAGATCTAGTCGCGAGTAAACATCGTGGCCATAATCGTCATTGATAGCTAATTCGTTTCCGTAGGTCTCACTGTTGGGATCAGCGTCAAAGACTCTTAGAACAGTATCGATTTCTGCGTCGAAGAAGCCGTCCATATCGGCATCCATATCGAATGCCCCGACCACGCCAACATTCGTGTTGCCATCGGCTGCATGAATGCGGAACGAGGTGTGTTTTCTATCTTTGTCTGGATCAAAACTCATCTCCTGTGTTGGAGTGAATTTGACGATAAACATGTTGGCCGTTGTCGTGTTGTTTGCCGTTCCTTCGGTGATGACTTGATAGGTATTACTGACGGCTGTTGAGAGATAGGAGGTATCGAAGGTGCCGAGTGCGTCAGAGATCGCACTGCCGTCGTGCAGAACAATGTCTGAAAGGTCGAAGTTGCTTACATTTTCTTCGCTGAAATCAAATACCAAATAATATTGTGTGTTGGCTTTGAGTGTATCGACGGCGTTTGCTGGGCTGTTGAGTGTTGTTTGAAGAGTCTCGTCCTTCACCTCATAAGCATCAACGTAAGCCAATGGCGTTGCCTCTGGGCTCGTGAGTATGGTTATTGGAGTCTTGATACCAGCGCGCTGTTCAGCTGGAATTTCGAATGTAATCATGTCGACGTCTTTTTCGCCGACGGTGTACCAGTTGCTGGCCCCACCTGTTGCTGAATAGTCGATTGAATCAGTTCCGATCCAGACTGGTAGAAAAAATCCGTTATTCAGACGTGCGTCGTTGATGATGTCGAGTGCACCCTCGCCGGTGGCATCGACTGCATAACGTGCTGTCGGAAGCGTTCCATTGCGGTCTTGTGGCTCTACTTCACGCAGTGCAGCTGTGGTGATATTGAGTGTGTACAGTCCCGTATCGGCTTCAATTGCATTTTCTTCACGTAGAGGATTATATCCATCGTTGTCGTAGCCACTCACTCCTAAATAATATTCACCATCGGTAAGCCGAGCATTGATTTTTGCCTGGAAAGGAAGTGTGCCCGAGTCATCGTCGTAGCCGATTTGATCACCGTAAGCATTGAACAAACGCAGAATTGTGTCGACGGAAGGATTGACAACTTCACCGGCATTATTTTTCAGGAAGCTTGTTTCAATGGTGACCTGAGCGCCTTTGGCCTGAACAGGGTCAGCACCATCCACCAATTCTCCTGCATCGTTGATCGCTGCAAAGCTGGTACTTGAGCTGTCAACCACGAATTTAAAGAGGTCGATGTCTTCCGGTATCCATCCTCCAAACAGTTCGGCATCAGGTGTGTTTTCGGTTGTAATTAATCGATCACGGCCGATCCAGTTTCCAGCAAAACCATCCGTGTTGATGACATGTGTTGCTGAATTTCCAGTGAGTGAGGTTGTCGTGACTGCCGTGGTGTCGATGCTGAGACTGCCCAGGTCGTTCGCTTCGTGCTTGGTGGTGTCTTGATCTGTTCCGCGGTAGTCGAGATTGGCTTCCTGCGTCAGCAGATTGAGATCGTAATGCACTCCTTCGGTTGACCAGTCCCAACGCATGTCGGTCCAACCGTCAAATTCCGAATTGAGTGTTGCGGTGCTGCCGAAATAAACGTCAAAGCTAACGTCGTCATAATCGATGATCTGCCCTGCCTCACTGCCGAGGCCTGCTTCACCGAAGCCAATGACATCACGTGCATACTCGCCGGCTTGTGTGTCGCCAGCCTCTCTGTTGAGAAAATCTGCGTCGTAGTAATCATCGATACCAACAACGTCTAAGGCTGAGTCGTCGAGTGGTGCATTCGCAAACACACTGTTGATGATGTAATAACCTTCATTATTCACTACGACCTTTAATTCCCGAGATTCGTCAACATCGGCAGTTCCACGGTCGTCGTTCTTTCTACCGCTCTCAACCAAAGCCCAATCGCCATACTGTTTGTTGTTCAGCGATTGCGTACCACTCAGGCCGAAGGATCCCTCATGTGTGAATCCATAGCCTGTGTAAAAGTCTCCAGTGCCGTCGCCGTAGTAATAGGTGAAGGTGTAGAAGGCGTAGTCTGTTGGGCTGCTGCCGACAACATCAGCTTGTAGCTCTGGGGAGAAGGCATAGTTGGGATTGTTCTGGAAGAAGTTGTAGGCTTCGCCAGTTTCAGAACCAAGACCATTCTTGCCACTTCCCAGTGTGTGGATGGCAAATGCTGCACGCGCGTTGGCGTCAAGGCTGCTGTCGTCGGAACTCAGTTTGGTTCCAGCAGCTGTAACAATATTGCCGCTTGCATCAATGATGTCGTGGGAGACTTGGAAATCATAGTAATCATCGATGAATACGTTGTTATCGAGTTTTTCAACCTCATCGGCATCGCGCTTCAAAGTTTGAACAGAGGTGATGGTGTAAATTCCGTGATCTCCAACCACTTGCTGGTTCAGAGTGTAAAGGGGTGTCCCATCAATGACTTGAGCGTAACCATGGCCTGTGTATAACTCAGAATCAATGGATTCTGCGTTTGTTTGAGTATCACCCCCACTCAGGAAGCCGGATAGTCTTGTTGGCCTTTCAACAATATCGTTGATGTCCACCTGTACATCGAAGGTCTTGGTGAATGGTTCACCGCTCCCATCTGCAGGAGCGACATCAGAAGCGGTGACCTGGAACTGGAAGTGTGGTCTTGATTCACTCGCCAGAGATTCGTAATCGGGATCAACTTTGAAACTCAATACACCAGTTGACGCAACAATGTTGAAGAAATTGGCATCTCCTGAATCAGCGCCGACCAGGCCGAAACTAAAATCTGTAGTGCCATCATTGTCAACAGCTGTGAGTTGACCAACGGTACGATTGCTACCTTCGTTGATTGAGAAGTTTGTAGCAGAGCTCAATTCGAATTCTTCATTGATGTTGTTCAGAGGAATGGTGAATTGTGTGTCTGCTGTTGAACCATCTTCAGAAGCCGCACGCACGGTCACCGTGACTGAGGAATTGGACTCAAAGTCCAGAGCATCTGGAACCTGAACTGAGATGATCCCTGTGTTTGGATTGATTCCGAAAGTATTCGCCGGTGCATCGCCCTGCGCATCAACAATGCTGTAAGTCACGCCATTGTTGGTTCCATCCTCGTCGTTGCTGGAGACTTGGATACCAGTCGTTGTCCCAGAGGCTGCATTTTCATTGAGCGCATTATCAGCCGCGTTGCTATCGACCGGTGCGCTGACAGCAGACTCATTGACATCGTTCACTCTGATGCTGAGAATCTGCTTTGCTGTTGAGGTTCCCGATGCATTTCTGGCCGTGAGTTCCACGGAATAGACGTTGTTTGTATCAGCATCGGATGGACCTTCAAAGTCAGGCGCTGCGAGGAAGCTGAGGGAGCCGTTGCTGACATCAACTGCAAACAGGTTCTGATCTGTTCCTCCGGTGATGCTGTATGTGTAAGGCCCCTGTGATTCAGGGTCTGTTATCGCCTGACCTGCTACGAAATCCTCTGTTGTGCTGACAACTGTGGTTCCTTCGTTCACAGTTCGTGTCGCTGAGCTGTTGAAATAAGGCAGCGCTTCAATCACATCTTCGACATTGATCGTGAACTGACGGCTATCTGTGGATCCATCAGATGACGCGGCGACGACTTCAATGGTGTGGCTTTGGGCTGTTTCGAAATCAATCCCATCAGCGTTTTTAACAGTCACGGCACCGCTGATGGGATTAATCGTGAAGAGAGCACTATCTAAAGCATCACTTAATGAGTAGGTGATCGTATTGTTGGTGGCATCTTTGTCGATTGCACTGGCCGCGATGCCAACCTCGGTTCCTGCAGGAGAGTTTTCTGCGACGCTGCCAACATCGGCAGGATCGAGGAATGCGACGCCATGTTCATCGACGTCTGTAATTTCAACCTGGATTTGACGTCTTTTGCTTAGGGTGATCGGCTGACCGTTAGCATCCAGCGCGTTACCTGGACCACCGTTATCTTGTACTTCGATGGTCAGATCGAAAATCCAATTTTTGTTTTCTTTCAGTGCTTCGTAATCAGGTGGATTGATCAGACTCAGTTCTCCTGTTGCAGCATCGATCTGGAACAGACCTGCATCAGTGTCAGTCGCTGAACTGTCCTCTATAATCCTGAAGCTTAAGGCGTTCTGATCGGCTGCGTCAGGATCGCTCGCCAGCAGAGTTGTGACGGTTGTGGTGCCTTCAGAAACTCTGTAGACGTCTTTGTCAGTTGCATTCTGATTAATCGTCGAATCCAGGAATGTTGGGCTCTCGTTGATATCTTTAACGTTAACGGTGACTTCTTGAATTACACCAACTTCTGTTTGTGCGCCATTGATCGTGGCGATCTCGTTGGAGCGAATGTTGACTTTATAGGTATTGTCGGAGCCGTTATCGCTTGCCTGTTCGAAGTTTGGTGATGCTTTGAAGTTCAAGACTCCGAAGGAGTCATCACCAATTTGGATTGCGTCAAGTGTGAATAACTCTTGATCTGCTCCTCCCACGATGGTGAAGCTGTTGTCGCTTCCACTCAGTTGAGCGGCGAGTGTCACGTTTTCGTCAATGGTGTAACTCGCTTTGCTGCTGTAACGGTAGACAAATCCATATTTCTGAATGTCTAGATAGGCATTTTCAACTAGATCTGCTTCGTCTTTGTTGGTGAACCCGGAGTCAAACGTCCCATCGCTACCATCCTGGCCAAAAGCGTCACCTTTCTCTGATCCCAGTCCAGAGGTTCCGAATCCGTAAACCTGAGTAGCATTGCCATGCTCTGTATCAGCGTCGTCGTAGGCGGTCAGTTCCACTCGCCCGACCTCACCTTCTGCACCAGTAATGATGCTATGGATCACATAAGTACCTGTTCCAGTTGTGGCCGTTCCTTGCGCATCGGTTAGGGCAACATCTGTGATGGTGACGCTGTTATTGTTATCAGCTGTGAGACCTTCTGCATAGATCGAATCAGCACCAGCCGCATACCCATAACCTTTGTAGGAGTCTCCATTGCTGTAGGTATAAGTGAAGTAATAAGTGATTTTATCTCCACCGTCCGAAGGTGCCACGAACATCCTCTCAACCTGTTGAACGGCTGAGTAGATGTTCATCCTCTTGTAGTTCTTCAATGTCGCGGTGACATTGTTGTTTTCGTCGTCGCCATCAAACACCTGAACGGCAGTGCGATCGAGGATGTCTGCCACTTCACGAGTGGACAGCAGACGACCTCCGAACGTGAGAGCTGCATCCTGAAGCAGAGCAACCGCTCCTGCCACCATGGGTGAAGCCATGGACGTGCCGGCCATTGATCCGATTCCATTGCCAGGCACCGTGGATGGGATCATCGCTCCGGGAGCGAAGAGCATTCCGTCGTAGGTGCTGAGCCGTTGTGAGAAGGAGGCAATCCGGTCGGCACCGGTTGTGAAGTCGATCGACTCCCCACTTGTTTGAACGTTGGTGTAGGAGTTGTCTTTCCAGACGGCACCGATGGCCAACGAGCTTGCGATGGCAGGTGAGGCAAGGTTTTCCCTTAAATCATTATTCAGATGATTCGTGAAATAACTGTTGCCAGCTGCTGAGACAACCGTAATGCCGTGATTTTCCAGGTCTTGAATGATTTCTCGGACCTGCTGGACAGAGGGATCATCATCTGGTCGGGTGGCGAAGAAACCTCCACCCAGAGACATGTTGACGGCAATGATGTTGTGCTCGGTCCGGTGTTGCAGAACCCAGCGCAGGGCCTCAACGTAATCCGCTGGATTCAAGCCACTGGCGCCTCCCACACGCAGGCCAAGTAGGTCGACACCTGTGGCGACACCCAGTTCCGGATCGCTTGAGCCAACGGTTCCTGCAACGTGGGTGCCATGACCGACGTTGTCGATAAACTTATCAGACGCTGCTGCAATCTCAGTGTCAGAAACTGTGCCGTCACTGTTTGTATCCAGTAGTGTCAATTGCCGAGTTGTGCCGTTTCCAGCACTGCCGATGAAATCAACATAACCGGCAAAATTATCTTTCAATTTGTCATGCGTACCTTCGACTCCTGAATCAAGAACTGCAACACTGAAGTTTTTGTAGTTTTCAATGTTTTCACCGAAGAGCAGTGGCCGTTTACCGTCGATCGCAGAGTAACGAGGGTCGTTGCGAAGCCCGGTTAAACCGATGAGATCAAAGGCTGGATTGTTGACAACCAGCCGTTCTGTCGGTGCGTCGTCGTTGACGATGACAGTCGATGCTTTGAATTTGCCGGATTGCAAAACTGCATTTCCGGTTGGGTTGCTCAGTTCAACAACCAGTTCTTCGTCAGTCTCATAAGTTGTGTCACCACTGAGGGTGATGGTGATCGTTTTCGAGTCACCATCATTGGCACTGAAGCTGACGGTTCCGCTGGCATTACTGCCGTTGGTCAGATCGTCTGTGCTGACCGTGTCATTGAGGAATCCAGAGAGTCTACCGCTGGCTGCTCTGCCATTGTTTGTCGTATCGGTGTTGGTATCAGTGTTGGTGTCTGTGGTGTTTGTTGATTCAACGAAGTCCTCTTCACTGGAGCTTTTGATTCTCCAGTTAACTGTTGCTGCGCCTGTCAGATCCCCGCTTCTGCTCACGGTGAAGGTGACCGTTGTTGATTCTCCAGCTGCAGATTCTGCGACGAATTCCGCCTCGGAATTGATCGAGATGCTGCTCAGCCCTGCTGTCGGTGCGTCAAGAACTGCAAAACCGTTGCTGCTCGCTCCGCCATAGTTTGGGGCGGTCGTTGAAAGGTAGACATTGATCGGGGTTTGACCCTGATCGGCGACGTAGTCATCCTTCGCTGTGAAGTGCAGGTTGAAGAGCTTGATGCCGCTATCGCTCAGGGCTTTCTCGTCACCAGGCCAGTCAATCTCTCCACCCCAGGTGGTGTTTGGATCGTCATCGAACAGCTCGTTCGCAACGATATAGTTGAATGCAATTCCGGTATCTGTTGATGCATTTCCATCGATCTCGCCTGTCTCAAGCCCAGCAAAGGTTCTTCCACTGGCTTCGAGTGATCCGCGTAGTGCAGATTCGCTGAATAGGGTCGGACTCTGGAACAAATCCCTGCCCAGCTCAGCGGTGTATCCATCGAACGTCAGTTTCGAACTGTCGAATGTCACCACAGCACCCACGCCAGCCAGATTCACGCTGGCCGGATCATTGGCGACGTCCTCGGAGGCAACGCGGTAGTACACCGGAACCAGCAGAGTCTTGGAATCGTCTGCAAGAACTGGCGTTATGACGATCGATTGCGTCTTCGACATGGCTTCCTGCAGAGGGTTGACACACTTGCACTACCCTAACCAATGCTTATCTTCTTGTCAGTAAAAACTAAGATTTTTGCATTGCAGCGACCATCTTTTCTTGGTCAAGCAAAAAAGCATGCTTACCGGTGTTTCTTTGCTTAAAAAGCCAGTACGTTCGGTTTTTTTCGTTATCCATTTGTTGTTTGCCGATAACATCCCGAAAGTATTTTAGTTGTAATCCAGAGCACCTTGGATCAGAGGTTTTCGATGAACGACAATCCTTCTGCAAAAGCATTCAGGGATAGATTGCCGCTGCCTCCGAAGCCACCCACGGCTTTGCCCTCCTCGAGCCAGCTGTCCAGTCGCGCGGAGTTTGTGTCGCTTCCGACCAACATATGGTTCTCTGAAGCGATTCCATGGATGTTGTGAATCAGGGCGTCAGCGGGATATGTCCCCAAAAGATGTCTGATCAGTAGCTGTCCCTCCAGACGTGCTGTCGTTTCTCCATCAGCATTAAAGTCTGATCTCCAATGCGTGATGTTATCCTGGTCAGGTAGGGTTTCACTGATTGATTCTGGGCGTGTTTCGCTCAGCTGGTTGATGCCTGCGTAGCTGATCACTGTGTCTGACGATCGGTTCCATTGGTCGGTCTGTTTCACCTCCAGCGACCTCACGGTTTCACTGATCAGCGGGAGGCTGTCACTACCGTTGTTGTGTAACTGCAGCACACTGGTTTGCTGGTCAATCGGATTGGATTCTGTTGTCCATTCCGGTTCGTGTTCCCAGCGGTAGTGCCATTCGCCGGCGCTGACCAATTGACTGATCCGCAGTTCTGTTCCGTCTTGACCAAGGGCGAGGACCGGTTTCGGTGGTTCGTCTGGAGCTTGGCCAATGACAAGATCGCCGCTGATTTCTTTTTGCAATCGTTCATTGCCATCATCGGCTGTGAAAAGCAGGGCGTTGTTGTCGCGGTCGCGAATCAGCCATTCCTGGTTTCTGTCATCCTCCAGTCCCCAGATGGCAGCCATGGCAGTGAGATCGGCATCAGAGTAAAAGTCAGGCCAACCCTCTTTCGGCTTGGTGTAAGACATTGTGGTCTCCGATGCGTCTGGATCTCCAAAGCGTTCCCCAGCAACGTCGCCATCGCTGCTGTCAAACGGATGTTCTAGGCCCATGACATGACCCAGTTCATGGACAATGGCAAAGTCGAGATAATCTTGGTCATTCGCGAGTGCGGGGGCATTGATGACGATTTCCCACCAGGATCGTCTTCGCCCTTCGTTGCTCAGGGCGAGACCCAGTGTTGTTCCTAAGCCACCGACTTCGATTTCAGTGTCAAAGTAAATGTTGATCTGACTTCCGTTGGGCGTGCTGCTTTCAACGAAATCAAGATCAAGCTGTTGATTCAGCTGATTGAATACATTCAGAATCCACTTGTATCGTTCGTCGTCGATCGCCATGCTGGTGATCCATTGAGGCCCGACGCTCCCGCCACCGATGTAAGTCTCTCCACTTTCGTTGTGGATGTAGAAACGTATAAATTCATTCTCACTGCCGAAAATGCGCGCGCTCGCTCCGGCTAGTTCCGGACTGATCAATTCTGCAACTGAAGGGATCATGGCATCGAGGCACGTTCCGCAGCGTGACGTTGAATCTGATCTCAACCTCCCTCAGGGGACTTTAGCTGCCTTTGCGGGTCAGGTGATCGGTTCCCTGTTCTGTTTCGCCATCAATTCGTTCAGCAGGTTGACGATGCCTTGTTGAAAGCTTGTTCCATATCCTCCATCGGCGAGGGCCGCCCGTATCGAAGCCTTGGATTGTGGCTGGACAAAGAAGGTGATGGCAGATCGTCCCAGGCGGCTGGCCTGCACCTGGTTCATCGGAGAGTTCGAAGCTGTCATGGTTGTTCGACCTGTCAGGGTCTGAAGCGTGACTCCAGCCTCTAGGCATTAGCAGGCTTTTTGTACCCCCAATTGGGGGGTAAAAGCATGCTTTTTTTCCCCAATTGGGGGATCGGCCTCTTTCCCGCTACCGCAGCCCCAGCCATTTATGGGTCTGCAGTCCGAGCTTCCAGCGACGCTGGCACCGGACATGCTCAATGGACAGGCGTTGACCGTCTTCGCTTTGCCAACCCGGTTGCAGCAGAAGCACGGTTCCAGGACCGGTTTCT
>MDTB01102052.1_pt1 | contig 12288 bp, 13 predicted proteins | sample 811161 | NCBI WGS metagenome assembly MDTB01 (sample SAMN05326650, study PRJNA326480) | marine metagenome | isolation source: seawater | place: Mediterranean Sea | collected 2009 | reverse complement strand
TCCTTACATGCAAGGTTTGCCTTTGCTAGTACTCGTCAGTAAAGCTAATAATGCACTCAAGGGCCTTCTAAAGTGGTGGCCAGAGGTGGAATCGAACCACCGACACGGGGATTTTCAGTCCCCAGGTGGGCGCTAACTACCTGAGTTTCTAAGTGTCTGATTTGTTTCGTAAACACCTAGTATAAGTACATATATCAATAAAAACATGAGGTTACATAGAATATTTTTTTCTTTTTGCGTTGAGTGGTGTTGATTGATATCGTAAGATTTCGCTTACATGGATGGTTACACGTAGCGGAGTGCTGTGATGAGAGTTGCGCTTACCGTCAAAAGGATAGCAGACTTTTCTATCGCTAAAACTAGCGATCAGGGCTTTCTGTGGGACTCTACAATGGCGGGCCTTGCCGTTCGAAAGACGAGACGGGGTGCAACTGCTTTTATCTACCAGGGCAGATTCAACGGAAATACGCTTCGAATGACAATTGGTAAGGTCGATGATTGGTCGCTAATTGACGCGAGAAAAAGAGCTAGAGAGATCCAGCGGCACATTGACCAAGGCGATGATCCGCGTTTGGTTATGGAAGAAAAACGTCGCGAACAAGCAGAGAAGAGGCGTCGGAAGTATTTGCAATCCCTTACTCTAGAAAATGTATGGCAACAATGGGGTAAGCAGATGTTAGCTTCGTGGAGCGACAACACGCGTCACGATTTTCAGAAAGTTATGCAAGCCGGTGGCGAACCAAGACGGCGTTGGAAGGGCAAACAGACAAAACCAGGACCATTAGCATCCCTGGCGAGCGTTAAGGTTGTTGATTTCAGCGCGGAGCTGCTTGCTCGTGTGGCGGGCCAAGAGTGTAAAAAGCGGCCAGCACAATTCAGGTTAGCGCTCAGAATGCTCCGTGCTTGCTTGAACTGGGCTGAGGAGGAACTCGGTCTGCAATCAGCAGCGAATCTTACGCGCTCCCATCGACTCAGCAAGATCGTCGGTAAACCCGTCTTGAGAAATGATTGTCTAGAACGAGAACAGTTAGGCACTTGGTTCCAGGCGGTTTTAGGTTTGAACAAAAACCCAGTCGCAAGCGCATATCTCCAGTGCCTGTTGTTAACAGGCGCTCGCCGAAGTGAATTGTCGACTCTGCGCTGGAATGACGTTGATTTTCGGTGGCATCAGATAACCCTTACTGACAAGGTTGATCCTCATCGAACTATCCCGCTCACGCCTTATGTAAAAAAGTTGTTGAGTTCGCTCCCTCGGCGCAATGCTTGGGTCTTCCCTTCGACATTGAGTGCTTCGGGACATATTGTTGATCCCAGCATCGCACACCGAAAGCTTTGCAGGAATGCAGGTCTTGAGGTCACGCTGCATGGTCTTCGTCGATCATTTAAAAGTTTGTCAGAATGGTTGGAGATACCGGTTGGTGTGATTGCCCAGATCATGGGACACAAACCAAGCGCGATCGCAGAGAAACATTACACTGTCAGACCCGTCGATCTGTTGCGCGTCCATCATGCTCGCCTAGAAGGTTGGATATTAGCGCAAGCAGACTTGGAGCAACCGCAAGAACCTGCGAATAACTTGTTGGTTATTAGCCAATGAGTCGCTTGGTCCATCCCTGGCATGAGGTGGCCTCGCAACTCAAGTTGGATTATCGGCTGACAGAGTCAGGGCAGGTCGCCCTTGCCGAAGCGCTTTGGGAGGCGCTAATGAAAGGTGAGGTAATTCAAAGGAATCAAGCTGGCATGACATTAAAGCCTCATGAAGCCTTTGAGGTACCATTGCTGTCGGACTCTGACTCTCCCTGGGTGTGGAGCGAGGACGTCAATGTTTGGCTGAAGGGACGATTTCCTTTTGTTTGGCAGCCGAAAAAAAACGTGGAGAAGAAAACCAGTGTTCAGCACCAGTTAATTCTCGATGCTATAAAAGATAAGGGTTACAAACCACAATGCTTACCGCCCATTAAAAATGGGATCGCGAGCGTGAAGGCTTACATTAGGCAAAGCCTCAACGGCTGCTATCCATTTGAAGCAAAGACCAGTTTCGATAAAGCTTGGCAAGATCTGCGGAATTTCGGTGAGATCAAATATAACGAACCCTAAACCTAATCCAGCAAGGTTTAGGGTAGATCATGAGTAGGGTGGAGCGTGTAGATTGTGATCTTTGTATATTTACGGAGATCCCATGGTGTTGCTCAACCATCAACAACTCATCCCCTTAGCAGAAGAGACCCGCAGCCACATCAGTACGGACGAAACGGCAGCGCACATGGGTCTAAAAGCTCAGACGCTTCGAACTTGGGCATGTTATGAATCGGGTCCAATCCTGCCAATTAAGGTAGGTAGTCGCCTGAGATGGTCCGTCAACGAGATTAGACAACTATTAGGGGTGCAATGTGTCCGCTCCCATTCGTAGTGGTTTCAAGCAAAGCACCTTAGCATTCGCAAAAGAGCCATTTGGCGAATCGATAGCTAGAATCGACAGGATTTAATAAACGATGGCTATTCCTGCGCTTCTGCAGTTAGCACTAGAGCTCTCTGCGCAGCATGGACCTGTCTTTCCCTGTCGGGAAGATAAAAGCCCGCTGACTCCCAGAGGGTTTTATGACGCAACATCCGATCCAGCCGAGATCGGAAAGATGTTTGCTAACCCCTACGCAGCGCTTATTGGGCTGCGGACTGGCATGGGAATTGTGGTGCTGGATCTAGACAAGGTATCCGGTAGTCAGCCGGATGGGATTACTTGGTTTGCTAAGAATAAAGATCGCATGCCTGTTACAAAAATAAATAAGACTAAGGGCGGCGGATTGCATTGCTATTACCGTACGAGCAAACCTATCCCTTGTTCTGCGTCTAAAGTAGCCCCTCATGTCGATATTCGCGGTGTCGGTGGTTATGTCATTGCGGGCGGAGAGGGTTATGAAACGAAAAAAAATCAGGAGTTGGCGGCATTTCCTATATGGCTCGAGGAACTGCTAGAGAACAAAACGTCTCCATCGACTAAAGCGTTAAGCGCTATCCCACGCAACTTTTCCGCATTTCAAGAACCGGGTCAATGGCACGATAACGTAAGAGACGAAGTTGCTAGTTTAATCGCTAGGGGTGTTGACAAATCTACTATCATGGCGATGGTTCCTAAATGGCAGCTACCTGGTTATACGCGAGAGAAGACCTTTAAAGAAGTCGAAGTTTTTGTCGATTCCGCGCTATCGAAAGGGTTTGCGCCGCGACAGGCTGGGTTCTCGAACCCGTTTAAATCGCGCAAAATGCATGAAAACCTGGCCTCCGCTACAAATCCCGTATCGACGGACAAACTAGGAAAAGAGAATTCCCAGCCGGAATATCGTTTCTTGACGCCACCTGAGTTGACTAGGTTGCCGCAACCAGAATGGTTGGTTAAGAGACTATTACCGGCGAGTGGCATCGCTACTATCTATGGCCCGTCAAAATCGGGCAAAACATTTCTTGTGCTCGCGTTGCTTGCCTGTATTGCGCTCGGCGATATGTTTTTTGGTCGACGCGTTCGGCAGAGTAATGTTGTTTATGTTTGTTTGGAAGGCGCACAGGGTCTTGCCAATCGTATGCGAGCTTATGAAAAGCATCACCGAGTTACGTTGCCTGAGGACGGGTTTCGTGTCGTTACAGAGGGGGTCCAGCTTTTTAGGTCAGACATTACAAGATTCGCTGCAGCGATTAACGCGGAAAAATTGGACGGTGGTGTTATCGTCATCGATACACTTGCCCAGGCTGCTATAGGTGCGGATGAAAACTCCTCGGTTGATATGGGCATCATCATCGCAAATGCTCGCAGACTTCAGGAAATGACAGGCGGACTAGTGTTATTGGTTCATCATGTGGGTAAAGATGCTTCTCGGGGACAGCGCGGTCATTCCAGTCTTCTCGGCGCGCTGGATGCTTCAATCGAAGTCAAAAATCCCTCGACTGGTCGTAAATGGAGAGCAGACAAAGTCAAAGATGGGGCGGCTGGAGAAGAGATGGACTTTCGTCTCGAAGTAATGAATTTGGGATCAGACCAGGACGGAGATTCAATCACCTCGTGTGTCGCTGTGAGCGATTCGTTTAGATCACCACCGAAGCCAGTTCTTCGAGGGCCTAATCAGAGAGCTGTCTGGGACGGTCTGATTACTCAGTATCGAATCGGAGACGTGGTTCCGACCTCGTCGATTAGGCAGCATGCGGAGGCAACTTTGGAAAGTAATCATAGGCCCACAGCGCGAGCGGTGGAGGTTATCGACAAGCTGTTAGAAAAGGGTTATCTCAAGCGCACAGACGAAGGATATGAATTCCTATAACCGAAAACAGGATAACCGATTGTTTCCCCCTAGTAGGGGGAAACGGATAAACGGTATGTGGTCGATCATCCGATAAAAGTCTTTGGGTTGAAATCGGCAAAACGGTAGTTATTGATTGGAGTAAAAGGTATGAAAGTGAAGCAGTGGAAAGTTAGCGATTTTGGTAACGGGTGGACCGGTCCAGAGATCGGCGAGGAAGTATCCAAAATTACATCAGATGGCTGGAATATCCACGAGATCATCCAAATCCCGGATCAATATAGGTTGAGTAAGCGGTTTGATGACGTCTTGCTGAGTGACGGCGATACAGTTTGTGTTGGTATTTTTACCAGAGTTTGGTTTAACCGCTGATCTCTATCCGGGTGGCATTGCTTCCATGGGTTAACGAAGAAATAACAGGAGACTCGCGCTATGCCCCTTCCTAATATAAAAAAGCAATGCACGGCAAAAAACCGAAGAACTGGTAAGAGATGCAAAAACCCCGCGGCATTTGATTGTAAAACTTGCCGATATCACGGTGCTAGACAAGTTCTGGCAGGTTGTGATCATCCTAACTTTAAACACGGACAAAGGACTAAAGTTTCTATTAATTCGTACCAAAAAAAAGTTAAAGAACTAGATGAACTTGAAGACTTAGCGCTATGCATTGGCGTGTTGGCTAGGAGAAGGCGGGGGAGAAGATCAGTGGCTTAGCTTCCTTAAAAATGAATGCTTATGGCCTATGTTTAAATCTACTCGCGCTGGGGTAAACTGAAATTTTAAGACTAATATAGGTAAAGATTTTGGTTAGCGACGATAGCAAACTCATACCAAATGTTAAACCCGAAATGTTCCTAGCATCGTGTGCACTATATTCAGGCAATATCCCAGGAGATTTGCTCGATGAGCTGGAAAAGAAATCTGCCAAAGAACATATACTGAAAGGTGAAACAGTAACTGAACCTGTCCCTGTAGCTTGCTTCCAGGCATCGTCCGAAAAGACTTTTAGGCAGTTTAAAAAAAAAGGAGTATCGAATCTTTTCCCGTGGGTCTGGCCTACGCCTTTTGGTCAAATACTCACCCTTAGCGTGCACGCCTCGGGGGGCGAACTAACTGTAGCGCGTATATTCGTGCCTGCAGACGAACAGTTTGGCCGTTCTTTTATAGAGACGGGAAGGTTGGTTTTTTTTATTAGTTTTAACGGAAAAAAAACTGAGTTATATCAGGTTGACTTTAGCAAAAGAAATAAGAGCGGTGCTCATGGGTTAAAAACGTTATTTGAAAATCAAAAAACACAGGTTGAGATTCTCCTCAAAGACTTTGATCTCGCTTTTTGGTACCTACTGGGAAACGACCCTAACGGTGTTTTACCAATCGCCAAAGAATTCTTGACGCATCAGGATCAGCTTTCCATCGACTGGGCGCGCGATCTGTATCAGGCATTGGGCAAGCTTCGGCGTTTATTGGTGGATAAGAAAACCTCATCTGAGGAAACCTTAAATACTAAGATCATTCAAACTGATGACGTCCAAACATTCCAAAATAAATATCCCACAGCTTTCAATATATTTCGCTTGATCGGGTCTCCGAGCCCAAGTATTTCGGAGCTCCTTCGTGTGATGTCAAAAGCTTTAGAAAACCCGGGGGAACTTGCGCAAATAATGTATGTGCGTTTCAGAACCGTCTCAACAATTGATGGCATCCCGGACGATCTTTATTTTTTATTCGATATGTGTTTTGAAGCAGTCCAGAGAAGTACTGAAGTCACTGAATGTGGCACTCGGAGACTCTGGCTAAAAAACTCGACTGATGGGATTGAGGCACACTATATGACCTTGGATAAGCTTGTCTTAGGTCGAGATTATCCAAACTACTGGTCTAGCATATTAGACCCAAGTATCTACCCATTTAATTTAGGGCTGATTATCGAGCCTGGCGAAGGTCCTGCTAAGGCGCCTGATAGTGGAGGTTTCTTTCTCGACCTTACTCTTGATTGCAGCCAAGAAGAAGCTATTGAGTGCTACCGTCTTCTTATTGAGGATGCCTCAGAAAACGCTCAATGGACGATACCGTGGGGTGCGCGTTTGCAGATAAATCTCGCCGAGTTTAATTATGTTGACTTGTATCAGATTCACTCAGAAATTTACTTTGTATTTCGATCGCCGACAGGTTATCTGTTCGGAGTGATCAGTCTGCTTGACGGTAAATATGTTTTCCCGAAAGTTTCTTTCTCAGAGCAGCAGTCCGGCACAGAGGATTGGGAGCTCTGTTTGGTTTTACTTCTAGCCAGCGCTGTGCGAGATTTTACGGTCGTTGAAGAGAGAGATTCGGTCTTTTCTACCAAAACAAGCAGGCAAGTGGGCAAGTTTGGAAACAAAAAACAAGATGAGAAGCTTAAGGTAATTTATGTGCCTCGCGTAAGGTACCTCAATGCGAACCCTCAGGCCTATATGAATAATTTGCCTCACGTGTCTCCAAAAATAAAACACCAGGTACGTCCTCACTTCAGAAAATCTTCTGGCTCTTCGACGGCTCAGCAATGGTTGGCAAAACATTACGGTTTTCAGATTCCAATGGGTCATACATTCGTAAGGCCTCACTCCAGAGGGGGTCAAGATAAAGAGACGCAAGTAATATATCGATCTAAGTCCGCCTCGAAACTAATTTATACGGCAATAGATAAAGGAACCGGCCAAGCCAGGTGGTTCGAATTCGAGCGTGATGTGGCGGCTTATATGGGTTCAATCGGATACCAGGTGCAACATAGATCGGCAGATCGCAATGGAGATGGGGGTGTTGATGTTTATGCTTATGATCCTCCCTCTGACGAAGCTTGGGCCATCCAGTGTAAATGTTGGGCTCCTCATATGAAGGTAGGACCAGAAGTCGTAAGAGCGCTTCATGGGAGTCTAGACGATTATCCGGATGGTACTCGCGGTATGATTATCACTACCTCTACTTTTACGTCTGGTGCTATTGAGGAAGCGCAAAAAAAATCGATCGTACTTGTGAACGGAGATGAATTCGTGTCCAAGACGCTAAGCGCGTCCCGAGATCAACTTACCCATTCAGGAGACGACGAAGGCTAACTTCGTCTCGCGGTGGTTGGCAACGCCATACCGCGGCGGTTTTTATACCTATTTATGGGATAGGTATATCCAAAAAAAGATGAGCGTAGACACGAACCAGCCAAACCGACGCGGACAAGAGACCACCTCATCAGAAATTCCTTACAGTAGAAGTAAACACACACATACTTTTAAGATCATGATCAGAGAGCTCGATCAGGTTAGTTGGCAAAATGAAGAGCGGGATGAATGCGCATCATTTTCGATCACGCCTTTGTAAAAAAAGGAAAAAAAAGGTTGAAATAAAAGATTTATTAGAGGATTATTAGATTTTTATGAGACTAAGGTCTTATCTCAAATTCTAGGAATATCGATGCTGGGTGGAGGTTATGAATAATAATGGCTGATCCAAAGACAGGGACAGGTATAAAACCCAATAGAATCGTGTGCACAATTGAGCAAGAGAAACTCAAACAAGGCCTAAACTCAAAGGGCTTTGCGAGCATGAATCAAGCACAAGCAAAGATTAAAGGTCTCGAGCCAAACGTTGCATTCAAGGCAAATCGCGGTGAGGGGATTAATCTCAAAGGGGTTGAGATGATTTGTGAAAATTTGGGATTAGCCTCAACGTCATTCGACTTTAAATGGGAGGAAGGAGCAGGCTCCGACGCTCTCCGCATAGAAACAATTGGCGCTGTTCGTTACTTAGACTCCATGCCATTCGGACCAAGGGATTATTGGGGGGAGGAAAACCCCTTTACAAAGGTCGCGTTGGCTATCAATTACTCCATCGAAGATCTTGCCTCAGATCTAAAAATAACCAAATGGGATGCCGATGACTGGCTTGTCGTTGGTCCTAAACGGAACCTCAAAAAAATAGAGTCGTTTGATCCTAGAAATGGGGAAAAACTACTCCAGCAATCGATAGCCCAGATTAACTATCATAGTCATTTTCAGATCAAAGTGAGGAAGAACCCTCCTGAACACGTATTAGCGATTATGAATGAAGTGGGAAAACGGCTCGATTACTTAATTAAAAACAATAAGCCAACCAAACACTCAAACAACCTGCCGGCAGAGATAGAAAAAAGGCAAACCATTCATGAGCTAGAGCAAAACCTAAATAAACTGGCAAGAGAGAGAATACGTCTCAAGTTTGCCAAGCTTAAGGTAACAGCGGCCTTTTTCAACGCCGTGAGCACAGGAGACGCTTCACCTCTTGCTATAGATTATTTTTTCGATTTTTTCGTCTTTATTTTCTCCGATGATCACAGTGTCGTTGATGTGGTTCATTACGACCCATGTCTGCCACTCGTATTAAATGAAAATGACATCTGTGAGTTAGCCGATGATTGGCCAGGGCATTATGAGCAAGTATATAGGGATTACCGACACAAAAATTTAGGACCAGGCGCGTACGATGACCATGACGTGCGCATACATTTAGACAAAGAAATCGATGACATCTTTCAAATACAAATAAGCGATCAATTTTAAAATACTTCGGAGTTTCTCTAGACCTCTAGCTAAAAAAAGGAGCATAAAATGACAAGATAAAAAAACCCTGGCAAGCCAGGGTCCTTCATACCGACCCCGGAGGGACGGCGTTTTCAGCAAATTCAGTTTGTCCTCTGCGGTTGCAAATTTCAACCTTTTTTTCATAGGAGGACTTAATATGTCCCAGAAAAACACTCCGGTCCAAGATCTTTGTGCCGGATGCCAGAAACCGCTCGAACTTACTTCCTTCGTCTTGATAAAGGCAAAAGGAGGGAGACAGCAACGCATGCATTTACGTTGTGCCACTAACCTTGTCCAAAGCGGCACTCTGCCGCGGCCCGTTACGGTAACGTCCCGTTTGCCTCGGTTTGGGGGTTCACATGAGTTATAAAAAAGACCTAGGTAAATTTCCCGCGATCGTTTGTGACTTTGAGGGTCACGCAAACACACCATACGAATTTGCGGCGATTGCAGTCTCACCGACCGAGATCATGCCATTGGCTTCCGGCCCTATTTACGTGGAGCCTGACTTGCTTCCGGCCTGTGCTCGTCATAATGAAGAGATTTTAAAGGGGGCACCTCCGAAAGAAACGATCATTGCGATGATTAAAAGCTTTCTTGAAGGACGCACTTTATTCCATTACGGGCGTTGGGATCGGCAGTTTCTGCAAGATGTTCTAGACCCTGAAAAAGGGGCGCGTGATCTTATGGCCATGTCTGCCCCATTTGTGAATGACTTCGACAGAAGACGCAACAATTGGCCGTGGCCCCGACTCGAGCACGTCGCCGCGCTGGCGGACATTAAATATCCCGAGCCTGGTCCCCACAGTGCATACGCGGATGCTTATGTTACTGCCCGACTCGCTCAGATATTGATGAACGCGCCAACGAATAAAATTGCGATCCTCGCGCAACAAAGTCGGCACGCAGATGGCGTCATCAACTCTGCCGCGAGCAAGCTAATAATTGAAAAATTCAGGAGCTTAAGATGATTATGGAAACTAAGAGAGATCCTTCTCAAACCACAAAATTCGATTTTTCAAACGACATTGGTCACATCGATTTGGAGACAACTGGACTCATTCCTAAGCGTCAAGATATTGCGCTCGAGGATCCTTGCTCATTTGGCGATGTCGTACAGGTTTTTGGAAGCGGCAAGTCTCCTCTTGATCTCCGGGCGAGATTTAAGAGAGAGCGCCTTCCCGATCCGAAAGCGCACCTCATCACAGGCGTTAAGGTGTCGACGGTCTCAAGAGAAAATCTAACGCAGTATCATTTGAGTAAGCGGGTTATGGCCTGGCTGAACCAATCCGGTAATGCCGGCTACGCCGCATTCAATGCGTCGTACGAAAACAAGTACCTCATGGAACTCTTCGAAAAAAATCTAATTCCCGACAGATGGATTTTCAGCCGTAAACCCTTATTAGATTCCAGACTTCCATCACTGTTTGCGATACTTGCTGGTCGCATTGCAATAGGCCGGAACTCTGAAAATCTCCCAAGCACCAAATTAGAACACTTAGCCGAGGCAAACCAAATACCGGCTGGCGGACACGATGCGAAGCAAGACGCGATCTGCGATAGAAGCCTTTTTGGATTAACTTTAGACAATACGCCCGAATTAATGGAGCCTATCCGTCTAAAAATATCCGGCCGCAAGGCATATGGGGAGCACCTCAACTCCGCGCCTTATATCCTTGAAGCTTATTTTGCTTGCAAAGAAATCCGGATCAAGCCGCTAGCTTTAATGCAGCATCCAGATGGATGGAACCATTATTTCCTGGGTATATCTCTCATGGATTCGATCCTAGACAGCCGAGAAACTCCGGAAGTAGTTCTAAACCAGATTGCGAAGGATTGTTCTCAGCGGAAGAACCTAGCAAAAAGTATAGGGATAGGAGGAGCCGGTGAATTTTATATACGTTCCGATAATGAACTTGCCCAAGCCCTTATTTCTCCAAGCACCCACGCTAAATATCTCGACCGATTAAAAAATCTTCGGCAGAATCCGGTTTTACAAAAAGCGATGAATACCGGCTTCGCCACAAGATTCTCCGGTTCGGGAGGAGCCAGATTCACCTCACGATACAATGAGTCGGTGGCCAAACGTTTTCATCAAGCGGATCCCCAATCTAAATGGGCCTTGATTCAGGAATTCGATCACCCTTATGAGAAAGAGCTGGCAAGTCGAATCATTTGGGATAATTACCCGGACCAACTTCCTACAGCGGAACAAAACCGGCTAAATGAATTCACCTGGGCGTCTTGGCATGACGAATCAATACCGGGCCCGACGATTAATCAACGTTGGCTTGAAATTGACGCGCTCTTGAGCGTAGCAAAGAATCAGAGAGAGATCGATATCCTTCAGGATTACCAAAATTATCTAGTAAAGATCGAGAGGCGAGGGCCAAGTCTATGAGCAAACCAAAAGAATTTTCAAAAATAATAGAGCTTAAGGACATTAATCAAGCGCGCGTATTTATGGAACTGACCGTGTTAGCAAGACAAGTTCAGTTCAAGAAAATGCCGTTGGAAGACTTTTTGCAAACAAGTTTCTCCGTTCTATTCAGCCTGGCAATGCGCCACAAAAAAAAGGAAGAGCTCGCTCTTCTCATCGCTGATTTTTTTAAATCCGAGAATCATCACGACGGTGTGCCACTTTTACAAACAGTAGAAATGGCCAGATCTCATCCAAGCGGTATGCGCATTGAAAGGTATCGGGATGAATAATCATGAAAGAAACACTCCGCAGTACGAACGAGATCTGATGTTTTCGATGCTAGGAAGCATGGTACGTTATGCGATGGACGAAAATATTGGTTTGGATTCAATCCTTGGAGCAATCTGGCTCTTTGTCACGACCTTACAAGCAAGGGAGGCAAGCGTGCCAGAGGGAGAAACTGATATATCCTTGTTGCGTGACGAAATTCTCAACCATATAAGATATGGAGAGGACTTTCATTCGTCTGAGTAGATATTGGGAGGGCTCATATGCCCTCCTCGACTCAAGAACGAGAAGATGATTCATAACAAAGAAAGGTTGCACCAGGGTTGCACTGAGGAAGAATTAAAATTATTTTGAATCGCAGTCGATTGAGAAAAGCGAGGAAATTCGCGGGGAAGATGGTGCCGGAAAGAGGACTCGAACCTCCGACCAATTGCTTACGAAGCAACTGCTCTACCAACTGAGCTATTCCGGCTAAGCTTACTTGATTATAACGACCTAACGCGAGCTCGGGCAAAGCCATCATCATTAGAATAGAAAATAGCGACTCTAAGGATTAAACGTCCGGCTAACAGGTTCGCTAGGTGCATCAGAGTGAGTCGCCGTAATCGTATAACCTGAGCTTCGCGCACACTCACCAACAGTGGAGCTGCTGCCGTCAGTCGTGCAAATAACTTCGTAAGATACTAAATCAGCGTCTGTACGAGGC
>MDTB01025543.1_pt1 | contig 12288 bp, 11 predicted proteins | sample 811161 | NCBI WGS metagenome assembly MDTB01 (sample SAMN05326650, study PRJNA326480) | marine metagenome | isolation source: seawater | place: Mediterranean Sea | collected 2009 | reverse complement strand
GGGTGTGGAAGTGCGGTAACGCATGTAGCTGACCAGTACTAATAGCTCAATTGGCTTGATTTATGCACTGAAAAAAATTTGAAAGATTTAGATAATAATTCGTAAACGTTTAGCAGATATTAGCTTGACTGTTCAAATATTGAACTATAAGTTAATTAATAAATGACTTCTGAAATGAGAAATAACATTGCTATTGTATTAGAAGATGTAATTTATAATCACGAAACAGCTTGTCTCTCCTCGTATCTCAAGGAGAGGAAATTTAACGTAAAATATTTTTTCTGGAAAAGCTCAAAAAATACCTTAGATAAAATTCAAAATTTTAAACCTGATCATATTTACTTACCAACAGAAGTTAGAGCACATGGAGGAACTGCAGAACTTTTAAATATTTTAGAAATTTCAAAAAAAATAAAAAGTATTTTAAACAACGCAAAAGTCACACTCTTTGGAAGACTTTCCACGATTCTAAATGAAGAAATTTTAAAAAGATATGAAATTATCGATCATGTTTTAGTGGGTGATCCCGAATATCCTTTAGAAAAATTGGCATCTGGAATTAAACCATCTGAAATCGATGGGTTAGTTTTCAGAGACACGGAGAGAGGTGAAATAGTTTCAAACAAAATAGGAAAACAAACTGACTTAAAAAACTTACCAATGCCTGATTTTGATGAATTTTTTTCAATTACAGGAGCTGATAAAATGGGATTTTATGTACCAGTTTCAAGAGGATGTTTTTATAGATGTACTTTTTGTCAAAACGCAACTACAAGAAGAGAGGTAAATGCAGAGGGTAAATCTGGTTTTAGATATTACGACAGTGAATGGTGTTTGAAAAGCTTAGAATATCTTAAGTCTAAATATGGGCCTATTGAAAATTTCTATTTCACAGATTCAATCTTTACTTTTGATAAAAAATTTATGTCTGAGTTTTTAACATTATACAAGTCCAGAATTGGTGTTCCTTATGTAATTGCTACTAGAATGAATTTAATTGATGATGACATTTCAAGATTACTTAAAGACAGCGGATGTAGCAAAGTAAACTTTGGTATTGAATGCGGTGTTGAAAAAACTAGAAACTTTTTACTTAAAAAGGCTGAAACTGATAAGCATCTTATGGAGGGTTTAAAATCTTGCAAGAAGTTTGGTTTAAGGACTGCCGGCAACGTTATATTGGGTTTACCTGATGAAACTTTTAATGATGCCATTGAGTCACTTAAAAAATCAGTTGAATTTGATCCAGATATTTTGAATATATATTTGTTTCAACCATATTATGGTACTGAGCTAACAGATTATTCAATTAAAAAAGGTTATTTAGACAAGGATTTTACTAAATGGGATCGAACAGGCTCTAAAAACCAAGGCGTCCTAGCGCTAGATTTACCTGACAAAAAAAAGATTGAGAACCTAATGCTACTTGGGCCTCTATTTAGAGTAATGCCTTTTGTAAGTTTGTTTAAAATTTTATGTAGATTGCCAAAAAATAGATTATTTTTATTCACATATCATTTGCCAAGAATTGTGCGAGGTTTAACTTTTGAACTTGGGCAAAAAAGTTTAATGCGGAAATTTGGTTATTTGCTGAACTGTTTTTATAGAATATTTATTTTAGGCGTAAGACCTTTTAATAGATAAAAAATAAATGAATATCTTAGGTCTTAACTTAGGACATGATGCATCATGTACCTTAATTAAAAATAACAAGATTGTTGCAGCATGTGAACAAGAAAGGTATTCAAAAAAAAAACATACAAGACAATTTCCAATTGATGCAATTAATGATGCGCTTAATATTGGCAAAATCAAGATTAATAAAATTGATTTAATTTGTGTTGCTTTCTTACCATTAAGATATATCGATGAATTTTTTCTAAGACCTTTACTGACCGATCAAAGAAAAATAAATTTTTTATTAGACGGATCAGACCGAATTTATGAAAATCTTAATTTAGAAAAAATAATAAGAGAAAAATTAAATTATAAAAATAAAATTTTTTTTAAGAGTCATCATCTTTGTCATTTAGCAAGTGCTTTTTATCCAAGTGGTTTTAAAAAATCTTTAATTTTTTCCTGTGACGGAATTGGTGAAATTGACACGACTTTGTTTGGTATAGGGTTTAAAAAAAATATAAAAGTTTTAGAGGAAAATAGTAAATTTCCGCATTCATTGGGTTTGATTTATGCGGCTTTTACGTATTATTTGGGATGGAAACCATTCTATGACGAGGGTATAGTAATGGGATTAGCTCCTTATGGAAATCCAAATAATCAAGTAAAAAAGTTAAAAAAAAGTTACATCGCTTTTTTTAGAGATTTAATCAAGTATGATGGAGGATGTAAGTTTTACATAAACGAGGATTGGATATCATATAATTATCAACGAAATACTTGGTTTAGTGAAAAATTTTATAAAATCTTTGGTAAAAAAAGAGTAAATAGTGGCTTAATTTCCCAAAAACATAAAGATATTGCCTCTGCACTTCAACTAAGATTAGAGGAAGTAGTTTTAAAAATTTTAAATTATCTTAAAAAAAAATATAAACTTAATTATTTGTGTATTGCAGGTGGTGTGGGACTCAATTGCTCACTTAATGGAGCAATTTACCGATCAAACCTGTTTAAAGAAATATTTATAAAACCTGCTAGTGGTGATGCTGGAACAGCATATGGGGCTGCAATATTGGGTGCTGGAAAAAAAATAAGCAGTATTAACCTTAAAACACCAACTTTTTACCTAGGTTCAAGATTTTCATCCAGTCAAGTTCAAAAAGCTCTTAAAAAATATAAAACAAGACTAAACTTTCGAAAGTCAATGAATATTTACACCGAAACAGCAGAACTTTTAAAAAATGGAAAAATTATTGGGTGGTTTCAAGGTAGTTCAGAATTTGGACCTAGAGCTTTGGGGAATAGAAGTATTTTGTCTCGACCTTATCCAGACTCCACAAAAGATCATATTAATAAAAACGTGAAATTTCGTGAATATTTTCGTCCATTTGCTCCAGCTGTTATTAATAGTGATGCAGAAAAATATTTTAATATTACTCAGAAAAGTGAACATATGTTGATTGCTTTTAATGTAAAAAAAAATTTGAAAATAAAAATTCCAGCTACTGTTCATGTTGATAATACTTCCAGGGTTCAAACTGTCAGCAAAACCTCAAATTTAAAATTTTATCGACTCCTTACTGAATTTAAAAAAAAAACAGATGTATCCGTTCTATTAAATACATCATTCAACATAAAAGGACAGCCAATTGTAAATTCACCTGAGGATGCAATAAAATGTTTTTTAAAGTACAACCTTGATTATTTGATTATTGATAATTTTTTGATATTAAAAAAATGAAATATAGATTTAATATAAATAAGATCGCAAAAATAAGTTTTCAAAAAAAAAATGTTAATCAATTTCTTAGGAAATATTCTAAGCTTAACGAAACTCAAATAATTAAGGCATCTTACGATTTTCAAGCAGGCAGTTATGTCAAAATGTATAAATATAAAAGAAGTTATAAAAACCTAAAAGATTTAATAAAAGAAATTAACTTAACTAAATTTTCAACATTTTTAGATTTTGGAGGTGGAGAGTTAACTAATTTCCACACAATATTAAGAAATATAAAAAACTTAAAATCAAAAATTTTTTTTTGTTGTGATCTATCTTTTTTAAGAATCTATCACGGAGTTGAATTTTTGAAGAAAAAAAAACACTCCTTAAACAATATGAATTTTTTTGTTAATAATGGAGTCGATATTCCATTACCAGACTCAAGTATAGATCTTGTTACAACCTGCCATGTCATTGAGCCAAATAAAACAGGAGCCTCTAAAATAATTAAAGAGTTGTATAGGATAACAAAAAAAAAACTTATATTGTTGGAGCCTGACAATACTTTAATTCAAACAAACAATCGTTTAAAAAAAAAAATAAATAACAGATTTAATAAGCATAACTATGTAAAAAATATTGACTCAAAATTAAAGAAATTAAATATTAATTTTAAAAAAATAGAATTAGAAAATCACTTTAATAAATTGAATCCCGCATCCATTTTTATAATTAAAAAGAATAAAAAAAAAACAAACAAACCTTATTTTTTAAATCCATTTAAAAAAAATGATAAACTTTTTAAAACAAAAAATTATTATTTTTCTAAAAAAAATGATAGAAAATTTAATATTATTAATGGAATAGCTTTATTTAACAAAAATGAGAGTTTAATTGGTTAATTACTAAATTAATTCATCAAGACACTTACTATAGTTGAGATATTTTTTGTACTCTTTAAAATTAGATTTATTATCTTGTTTTCTCAAACTATTAATCATTTTTTCTTTACTAATTCTTTTTTTGTTATTAATTTTATAACCTAAATAATTTAATTCTTTTTTACATAAAAATTCTATTGTATTTATTAAATCATTATCTAATTTTTTTTTATAAAATTTTCTAGTATCTTTTATGAGAAATTTACTATTAAATTTATACGATGAATTTGATGACCAATTTTTATCGAACTGGTCCTTAAGATTTTTTATTTCTTCATTATCAAGTTTTAAGAAATTAAATATCTTTTTTTTTTGTTTTGGAAAACTAGTTACAAGATCTTCATATTTTATAGATAGGATTTTTTTTTTGAATCTTTTATAAAAAAAAACATTTTTTTTCCAATAATAAACATAATATAAAACTGGTCTAAGTGGAAGATTCCCATATATTTCTGATTGTATTCCAGAACTTATAATAGATTTTATATCTCTATAAATAAATAAAATTTTTAAGTTCTTAAAAGCATTGAGAAAAACAGGCAAGTATTCTTCACACCAGCTTATCTTGGTTCCAATTAATCTATACTTCTTATATGAATTCAGTTTTTTCATTTGTACCAAGGTATCTAAAAAAAATTCCTTGAAACTCTGAGGCTTTTTGGAAATCATTAAAGATTTAATATTTGGATGTTGGTAAAGTTTGTATTTTATTAACATCTTCTTGAAAATTAATTTATTTTTTTTACTTATTCTGTGGTTAAAGCTAAGTTTGGATAAACGCTCAACGAATTTATTTTTTTTTTTTTTATTCTTAGAAAAATAATGATCAATTTCTACTCGTTCATTAAATTTTTTTTTTTTTAAAAAAGCATCATATATTTTAATTAAATATATGTAGGGATCATATACACAATATGCTTTAGAATGAGAGTTTATTAGATTGGAAAGAAAACTTGTACCACTTCTAAACATTCCAATAACTAAAAAATCTAATTTTTTTACCAATTAAAAATCCTATTATTTTGATCTGAAATAAAGATCTTTTTGATACCTTCTGAATATTTCGAATATCGAATTTTTGTATTTGGAAAACCCTCTAAAAATTCTATATTTTTTAAAAAATTTAAAGTTTTAATTTCCAAAATGTAAAAATTTTCTTTTACCTTCAACACTCCTCTATGAGATTTGAAATTTATCTCTTTATCAATAGTTATTCTTAAATCTTTTGTTGCAAAGTACTCTCTTAAGTAATTTACATATAATTTTGGTAAGCATACACCATAAGAGGGATCATGTTTGCCTTTTATACAAAAATTATTGAAATCTTTTAAAGAAATTTTTTCTGATCTTTTAAACTTCCCTTCAACACTGTTAATTTTGAATTCAAAAAAAATTTTTGATTTGTCATTGTTATAATATCTAAACCGTATTTTTTTTCTTGGGACAACCCCTTCCTCAGAGTCATGAAACATTGATAAAAATTTATTGTCAAAATATAAACTTGTTATTAACCTTTTTTCATAAGTCTCTTTAAAATCATTTTTTTGTAAAAGTTTCTTTACTTTAATATAGTCGATTTGGTTTATTAAATATTTATCTTCAATCCTAAAACTCATTTCAACTTTCTTTCTTTTGACCTATAAATCTTTTTACATCAATTTTTGAGTTAACATCTACATCATATTTCATTTCATAATTTTTACACTCTAAGTTGTTAACAGCCAACAATCCTCCGTAAAATTCCTGTTTTTTGTTTTTTGCAGCAATACAATTATAAGTATTATTTGCTATAATATTATTAATTTGTGCAATCGAGTTATCTTTCGAAATAATTCCAATGTGCGAATTATCAATATTTACTTGTTCGGCTTTAAAATCAGAATTTTCACCTATGGATACAGCTTTATCTGCGCAGTTTGAAAGAGAAGCATTATTAATAGAATAGTTTCCATAAGAAACATCAAAACAGTCATTCCCACTTTTATTGATTATAGCATATACGATTTTTAAATTTGAAAAATCTAAATCAATACCGTCGTGAGCTGAATTATTTATAATCAACTCACTTATTTGCCCATCTGATCTAACGAAGTTCACCGAGTCTTCGCATAATAAATCTTGAGTATGTATCTTTAAATTTTCTAAAATTGTATCGATAAAATTTAAACATCCTGTAATTCCATATTTATCTTGATTTGGTGGTTTTTTTCCTTGATTTATTATATTGCTATTATTTCGTTTAAAAAAAATTTTCCAATCTTTTAGCTCTGAGTCGTAAAAAATAACTCTTTCTTGAAAAGCGTTCGAAATAAGTATTTCTTTGTTTTCATGATCTATAGAAATATTAGCTTTTTTATCAAGAAAAATATTAATTTTATCTTTTTTTAAATTGATAACTTTTTTTTCCTTCTCATCTTTTTTATTTGAGTTTTGATAATATGAAATACTTTTGTTTGATTCGGTGATCAATTTTTTTCCAACATATATTAAATTACTTTCATTTAAACTTAAACTTTGAGCTAAAAGCTTACCTCTCTGCTTGTTATCAAATTGTATTTCTTCACAATTTTTTCCAAAAATATTGCAACTTAAAAAACCATTAAAGTCTTTATCGTAAAAAACCAATCTGCGATCTATTTTATTTTTGTTATAAATGTCATCGATATTTACATATGGATTTGCATCAATGTTGACATCAATTTTATAAACTCTACTTTTATCTATTTGCGATAACAAAATAAGATTTTTGGCAATCTTATCTAAGACTTTTTTTAAGTTTTCGCGATTAATGTTTGATCCACTATTTTTAAGTTTTATAAACAACTTTTCCTCATCTATTTCTTTAAAAATTTCAATCGCTTTATTAGCTCCGGAAACAGCCGATGGTATTATTTTATATGTTTTACCATCTGTAAAATAAAGCTTTCTAAAGTGTGGATTGTTAGCGTTTATATGTGTTGGTGTATTTGTAGTAGTAAGGAGTCTTCCCATTCCATCATAATATATTGGATAAAATTTTCTCTTGAATGCATCAAAATAAAACCTTCTATCATCTCGTGATAAACCATGTGTAGCTTCTAGAGAATACATTAAAGCGTCAAATACTTCTAGATTATGAAAATAATTTTTTCCTATAATTTTTGAAATTGTAAAATAATCAATAATATTTTTAGAGGGTTTTTCACTTTTATTAATTCTTAAAAACTCATTTATTAAAGAAAGACCATATTCCGATAAAGACAAGTGAGTATCAGATTTTAAAGGAAACTTTTCGTTATTTATTTTACCAAGAGACAAATTTTCTGTTTCAATAGGATCAAACCATGCATATCTTTCGTCACCTTCCAAAACAATACTTTCTTTTAAATTGTTATTTTCTAAAAATTCTTTAACAATTTTTTCTTGGAATATAAATTTATATTTTTTTTTATTATAATTTAAATTTACATAGTGTGTTTGTGGAGCTAAAAAGCCTAATTCAGATAAAATTGATGAGATTAAGATTTCGTTATCGTGATGACGTGTGATAGGCCTAAATAAAATAAATTTTGTAATACCATTTATATTTCCTTCGATTAAGTTTATATTAAGACTTGGAAGATCTAAACCACTTCTATGATCTAAAAAATCTCCATGAGGTCTTATTCTTGCCTTTAAAAAACATTTAAAGTTTCCGAACTCCAAAATAATTGATCCTTTGGATCTTTTATTATAAGTAAAAAAACGTGAGTGGAACTCCGTGTTGTTTTTATTTTCGAAACTAGTTGTATGTCCTTTAATTAATCTCCTTTTCCAATCTCTTTCACTATCAAATTTTAATTCAAATTTTATGTTTGATATATTTGTATTCTTTAATATTTGAAGAGTATCATAATTAAGAGCCTTGCACTTCGAGATTTTCGAACTAACAAATTTTTTATTTTCATTATCTTGGTTTACAAAAAAGAATAATGATAGAACCAATAATAAGAAAAAAAATATTTTTCCAAATTTCATTTTTAGGATTGAAGATCAGACTTGATATTAATAACCCTTTTATCTTGAACAAAATCGTCCCTGAATTTATTTAGTTCGTCTCTATTTTTGAAAACTATTCTATAAGAAAAAACCTTTTCATCCTTGTTTATAAATGAACTAATGAGTCCCTTATTTTTTGAAAATTCCTTGACTTCAGTGGAAGTCTCAATTTCGAGAGTAAATAATAAATTTCCGTCTCCAAATGAATATTCAAATATATTAAGACCAAACATTTTAGATACTCTATCTACAAATTTTATACCTAAAACAACAAAAACAATTACAAAAAATAACTTTATAGCTAAATTTAAATCTGCGCTCGCAACTACTCCAAGCGTAAGCAACCCAAAAAACATTACAAGCTCAAAAGGACTTTTGACTGGATTCCTAAATCTTACAATTGATAAAGCACCAATCATTCCCAGAGATAAGGCAATATCATTTTTAATAACCGAACTAATTACCATTGCAATACATGGTAACAAAACATAAGTCGCTAAATGATGATATGTATTAGCCCATCTTTGACCAGCCACAATCAAAGACTGCCTAATTACAAACCCAGAAAAAAGTAAAAAAATAACTTTAGCTAAAAAGGGGTTATTGTAAAAAAATTGATTAATCATAATAGTTACTTATTGACCCAAAATTCTTAATTATTCAACAAATTTTACTTTTAAAGTTTAGCAGTTTTAAATCAAGTTATAATCTCCTTTACAATTTCATAAGTAGTGTATATAAGTGTTCAAAATTTGAACAACATGGAATATAATCAAGATCACTTTGAAGTATTGAGAAAAATTGAGAAAAAGCCTGAGACAACGCAAAGGAAATTGGCACAAGAACTTGGCTTTAGTCTTGGTAAACTCAATTACTGTTTAAAGGCTCTGAAAGAAAAGGGTCTTGTTAAAACTCAAAATTTTAAAAAAAATCCTAACAAATTTAATTATTTTTATGTTCTAACTCCAAGGGGAATATCCGAAAAAACAAAACTTACTATAAATTTTATGAAAAGAAAAATGGAAGAGTATGATGAACTAAAAAAAAGAGCTAGATATGTTTGACAAACCTAAATATGGATTCCATGGAAGATTATCAAGCAGGTTTCCTTCTCAAGTAATGGTTGATTTGACTGAAGTATGTAATCTTGCCTGTATTCATTGTACTCACCCAGAATTTAAAGAAAGCACAGTATATGGAAAAAGAATGTTGGATCCTAAGCTAAACAAAAAAATGATTGATGAAGTTTCCACACATGGTCAAGGAATTACCAAATACATTAGATACACTAGTAATGGCGAACCATTAGTACATCCAAAATCTTACGAGATGATCCAGGATGCTGTGGAAAATTCAAAAACAAAAGTAACTTTGACGACAAATGGAACTCTCTTAAATGAAAAAAGGATGTATAAAATATTGAAAACAGGGCTGCACATGATTGATATAAGCACTGATGCTTATTCAAATGAAACATATAAAAAGATCAGAGTTGGAGGTGACTTAAATATAACTCAATCAAATATTCTAAAACTAATTGAATTAAAGAAGTCAGCTAAAGCTAAGACAAAAATTATTGTAAGTTTTGTAGAGCAGAAAGAAAATTCACATGAAGTTGAAAATTTTAGGGATTTTTGGAATTCCCAAGATGTTGATCAAGTTTTGATAAGAAAGTTACATTCAAATAGTGGATCAAATCCATACGAGAAAACTGAGGCTGACGATCCTTCAAATAGAAGAGCATGCCTGTACCCTTGGGAAAGAGTAATTTTAAATGCTAGAGGCAAATTAGCTTTTTGCCCAACTGATTGGTATGCTAAATCTGAAATGTGCTCATACGATAAAAATTCGATTAATGAAATCTGGAAAAGTAATTTTTACAAAGACTTAAGAAATCAACATTTAAAGTGTAAATTTTCAAACGAATTTTGTAAACAATGTCCTGATTGGAAAAATACTAGTTGGCCATTTGATAAGAATAAAAGTTATGCAGATCTCGTAGAAAGAGTTTTATATGAAGAAAGATAAAAAAAAGGTCTTTGTAACTGGAGCCTCAGGCTTTGTTGGACGCCACTGGTGTAAAAAATTACTTACCGAAGGAAATACAGTTTATGCGATTGATTTAAAAAAAACATATAAAGATTTATTAAAGTTTAATAACTTTCACTTTTATAAGAGGTCAGTGTTTGATTACAAGCTTGTTCAAAGATTAGTAAAAAAAAACAGAAGTAACATGTCATTTTGCTGGGATAGCATCTCCAAATGAGTATTTATACAACACTCATAAAGTAATAGATTTGACAGTAAATCCATCCCTTAAAATTATAGAGTATTGTAACAGATTTAAAAAAAAACTTTTTTTCACTTCAACTTCGGAAATTTATGGAAAATCTTATAAATTACCTTTTTTTGAGAATGACGATAGATTGCTAGGTTCCACCAGCACTAAGAGATGGTGTTACAGCACATCAAAAGCTCTTGTGGAGCATTCTATCTTTGCAAATTTAAATAAAAAAAAGGGCTCATTTATTATATTTAGACTTTTCAACGTTTATGGGAAAGGGTTAGAAGGTAGAGTAGTTGACGGATTTATTGGTAATGCTCTTAAAAATAAAGATTTAAAAATTTATGGAACAGGAAAGCAAACAAGAAGTTTCCTTTATATAGATGATTGTATAGAAATTTTCTACCGAATATTTAGAAAAAGAAATTTAGAAAATCAAGTTGTTAATATTGGAAATAACAAAGAAACATCTATTAAAAAATTAGCAACTCTTATAATCGAACTAACTAAATCAAAATCAAAAATTAATTATATAAAAATGAATAGTAAAAATAAAATGAAAAGATCAGGTTACGAGGATATTTCCAGAAGAGTTCCTTCAATTATTCGACAAAAAAAAATAACTAAATATTCGCCGAAAATAAGTTTACGCATGGGTCTCAAAAAATTCATTACGGATTATAAAAAAGAAATATGAGCAAAAGTTTTTTTTATGGAAGACATTTAATTGATAAAAAAGATATAAGATCAGTAACAAAATCTTTAGAGTCATCCTTAAGTCAGGGTCCTATTTTAGAAAAATTTGAAAAAGAAGTTTCTAGATTTTTTGGTTCGAAATATTGTGTAGCCTTTAGCAGTGCAACAGCAGCCTTACATGTTGCAATTGCAAGCTTAAAGTTGAAGAAAAATTCTAATGCTTTTACCTCAGCAATGACTTTTGTGGCTACACCTAACTCTTGTATTTACAACAATTTAAAACCTAATTTAATAGATATAAATGAAGACGATTACAATATAAATTTAGATTTGTTAGAACAAAAGCTCTCAAAACTTAAGAAGAGAGATAAAAAATTAATTTTACCGGTTCATTTTGGTGGTTTACCGTGCGACATGAGTAGAATAAAAAAAATTGCTAAGAAATATAATTGCCATGTAATCGAGGATGCTTCCCAAGCAATGGGGTCTAAATTTAACAATTCGTATGTTGGTAACTCTTCTAGCGATGCAATCATTTTTAGTCTTCACCCGGTAAAATCTATTACATCAGGTGAAGGGGGTTTGATGTTAACAAATTCAACTAAAATTTTTAAAAAGGCAAAACTATTAAGATCTCATGGTCTAGTTAGATATAAAAAAAAACACTGGAAAAGTAATATGATTGAGTTGGGTTATAATTACAAAATAACAGAATTTCAATGCGCTTTAGGTTTGTCTCAATTAAAAAAATTGAAAAATTTTATCACTAAGAGAAATCAAATAGCAAAATACTATAAATCAAAATTAAAGAATCCAGGAATCATTTTTCAAAAATATAACAATAATAAATATTTACATAGCTACCATTATTTTATTGTTAAATTCAAAAAAAAAATTTCAAGTTTAAAAATGAATTCTTTAATTGAAAATCTTTATTTTAATATTTTTTTTAAGTCTATAAATTTGTATTTTTGGTGATCTTAATAATTTGAATAAATTTGACTCTGCTT
>MDTB01177858.1_pt1 | contig 12289 bp, 12 predicted proteins | sample 811161 | NCBI WGS metagenome assembly MDTB01 (sample SAMN05326650, study PRJNA326480) | marine metagenome | isolation source: seawater | place: Mediterranean Sea | collected 2009 | reverse complement strand
TCCGGCGACGCAGGTTACGCCCGCTTGGCCGCCTCAATGCGAATAAACTCCGGCAGATAGTCCGACGTACAGTTCGGTGCCACCGGTTCATCGTTGTACAGCCCCACTTTTTCTCCCAGTTTGATGCAACGCGTACGGTGGCTGGTGTCATGCACGCCAATCGAACCTGCGGTAAGGTTCATGGCCCACTGCACCTCCGGATCCTCCTTGGCGAGATTACGCTCCAGCGCATCAAGAAGACTGACGGTGTTGTCCGGGTGGTCTGCCCAGTCCAGCGCAGCCGTCCCTGGTGATACCAGAACAGACGACGGAGCACAGGCGATTCATAATGCTCCCAGCTTCCAAGCAACGCCTTGGTGTTCTCGTCTTTCATGAGCTGGTTGGCAAGCAGCCACTCCGAAATCCTCGAACATCATCATCGTTTTGTGACATGAGATCGTTAGCCAGTTTGTAGAGCACGTCCTGGGTCAGCTGCTTCTTGTCCATGATCAGCACGGACAGCAATCGGGCCTAAAATTCGCCGGTGTCCCAGGGGGACATCACCAGATCATGATCCTTCTTGATCTCATCGGCGATTTTTTTGAGCTCACCCATCATGAGGGTTTCGTGGTGAGGCGCTTCAATAGCTTCTTGGTTTCAGTCGCGTTCATAGTGTCAGTCGCGTTCATGGTGTCAGGTCAGGCAGTGATTGATCTGATGAGAGTATAGCGTCACGCCGCGCATCGGGAACTACGGACCCACTAAGCAGCATGGCACAAGTGTCATTCCAAGCCGGAGGCGCAAGAATCTGCGGCATATGGAACTGCGGTGTCTGAATAATGCAGGACACTGATGGTCAGAAATCCTGACCCTCAACCTCACGTCACCTTCGTTCCTCAGGGCAGGCTCCGCTACGCTCCTCAGGACGACCCAAGTGTCGTTCCGCGCTGTCCTGAAAGCGGACGTGGACAATTAGGTCGAAACCTGTAGTGGATGAGTTGGTGATGTTAGATCTTAAGCAGCGAAAAACCGGCACGATTGTCATCATCAACGGTGAGTCGAGTGCCAGGAAGAGCAGTCTGCTGCGGGCGTTTCTGGATGCGGCTGCCAAACCCTACCTGGACATGGGCCTGGACAGCTTTCTCTTTTCTTTGTCGCAACGACACCTGGGACTACACTGGCCTGAGCTCATGGCCGAGGCTGATCATGCCGGGCCGATGGGACACAGGATAGTCCGTGGAATGCATCGAGCGCTCGCGGCTGAAGGCAGCAACGTGTTTGCCGATCACGTCATGGTCAAGCCATCGCGGGCGACGGACTGCTCGATCGTTCTGGCGACTTTACGCACCTACCTCATCGGCCTGCACTGTCCTGCAGACGTCCTTGAAACACGGGAACGCGAGCGAAAAGACAGAACGCTCGGACATGCATTGAAGCAGCACAAGAAGGTCCACCAGGACCTCATCTACGATCTTACGATCGACAGCTCGACATTGAGTGCCGTTGACTGTGCACATGCGGTCCTCCAGCATATCGATCAGCATGAACCCCATGCGCTCATGGACATGCAACATATGCTGGCCGAAGCGGATTCAGGGAACGGTCCAACCTGAAGACGCCTCTGCGTCAGGACCCGACCAAACCTCCGATACTGCTCACAGCCCACGACATCCTCGATCAGAAGTGGGAATTCGTGACTTCAAGGGGCTTGTAGTTGATACGCCCTCGCTGCAGTCCCGCTAAACATGGCAGTTTTCTCGGACTCACTGAGCCCCGCCTTCGCCGCGATCCGTTTGAACAGGTTCCATAACGTACGATAGGAAATACACTCCTTGTCCACCGGGAAGTTGCTCTCGAACATACACCGATTCGGGCCAAACGCCCCCATGGCGTAGCTGTAAAACGGATACAGCAACTCACAGTAGGCTTCGGAACCCAGCGGCGCATCCGCCTGGTGCATGTGGTAAGCAGGTTCCCATGGGCCTATCCGCATCTGCGCGCCACCCGTTTTGATCACGGCGTTGGGACATGCAGCAACGGCATCAATGCACCGTCGCCACTCCGCAATATCATCTTCCCCCGCAGTCGGATCAATCTGACCACCGAGGTGGTTAACGATGATGGTCACCTCAGGGAATTTGTTGGCGAGTGCAGCCAGTGTGGGGAGCCGGGCGTAGTCCGGCGACCAGTTGTCATAGCTCAGGTTGTATTTATCGAGTAATGCGAAGCCTTCCAGGAACTGATCATTCAGATCGCTCGGGAAAGCACTACGAATACCCCGGAAGTTCGCTGATGCTGCAAGTTGCGCTTCCACCACGGGTTCTGCCGCGGCTCCTGGACGCAGATCAACGGTACTGAAAATGCCCGTAGAAAGGCGAACATCCCCATACAGACCGGACCGACTCATCGCAGCGACACCATGTACAAAATCTGTCTCGCCCACGCACCGCATTTCCTCGGGACCATCTGCACGATAGAACGCGCCGCACTGGGCAAACACGGTCTGCACGACGTTATGTCCGGACTCATTGATATCGTTTGAAACCTCCTCACACAGGTAGACCTCCTGTCGAAAACTCTCAGGTCGTTTGGGTGCTTTGCGCATGTCCCAGAGGTGATGATGTGGGTCAATAATAGGTAGCTCCGGTTCCAGCACAGGTTCCGGTGACTCCTTTGCGATCCATTGCTCGATATCTGCGTTTTCCGGGTATGACGGCACTAGTGGTCTCCAACGTTGTGTAGGTTTCGCTCGTGTTCAGAGCTGCTTGCTTGTTCAGTCTTGATGGTAGTTCAGTCCTGGACAGATCCAGCGACATCCATGAATCGTCTGATTGCATCTATGTGCTCACTTGGCGCCAGGCCCTGGTTCATGGTGACCACCGCAGCATGGGTGACGCCCTGGTCCTTCAATGACTTCAACTGATCCAGTGCTTTCGCCGGATCGCCACCGACCATGACCTCAATGCCAATGTCCGCTGGATCGCGTCCGGCCTGCTTCGCGGCGGTTTGCATCGTTTGTATCTGGCCAGAAAGTCCCGGATTCATGAATGGGAACCAGCCATCTGCCACGCGACCCACCCGATCGACAACCTGCGGAGCCATGCCACCCAGCCAGATGGGGATGTTCCTGCGCGGCGGTAGAGGATTGAGCCCTGCCTCGGTGATGGTGTGCCACTTGCCGTCGTAGGAAATGACCTCATCAGCCCAGAGCTTACGCATCACGTCGATCTGTTCTTCCGATCGCGCCCCACGATTATGAAAGTCTTCACCCAGCGCTTCATATTCGACCGCGTTCCAACCGGTGCCGATACCCAGACGCAGGCGTCCGAGTGAGAGGACATCAAGACTCGCCGCCTGTTTCGCAACAAGCGCGGTCTGACGTTGCGGCAATATGATGACGGCGGTCACCAGTTCCAGTGTTTTTGTCAGCCCGGCAAGGTACCCAAACAGTACAAATGGCTCGTGGAACATACTTTTGTCGGTATAGGGACCCTGCCAGTCCGGTCGCTTCTCCGTGCTGGCACCCAATACGTGGTCATAGACAATCAGATGGTCGTACCCTGCCGATTCAACGGCAGTCGCGAATGACGCTACGCGATCGGGATCATCTCCGATCTCGGTCTGAGGGAATACTGCACCCAGCTTCATCGTCTCATCCTCTCTTTGACTCGCGGTCACCTGACAATAGCGCGCACAGCGCGCCAACGCATCTTCGATTTGTCAGCCCACGTCGCGGGGCGTGTGTCCTACCTACACCTGCGCTACCCTTAAGCGAACGAGTTCTAAACTTCAAGGTTACCTAATGGCCAACCCTTCTTCGACAGAAAAAGATATGAGGCTGCTCAGTCTACCGATCACCCACCTGATTGCCGCACAGGTGCGCGGCGACGTTACGGCCGTCGAAATCGTGGAATGTTATCTGCGACGTGCAGAACAGATTCATACCGCCACCAACTGTTTTACCTGCTGGGTGCCGGAAGCACTTGAGGAAGCAATCGCAGCGGACCAGTTCCTGCGGGACAACGGCAAAACCCTCGGTTGTCTGCACGGTATTCCATGCACGATCAAGGACCACTACGCCATGAAGGGCCTTCCAGTAACCATGGGGCTCAAAACCCTACGTGATCGCATGAAGGCATCTGGTGGCGCGCATCTCGATTCGGTTGCCGTGCTCGCGTTGCGCGCTGAAGGCGCCATCCCCATTGCGAAAACCAACATGACCCAGCACGGGGATACCTGGGGTGGCGGTAACCCAGCCTACGGTGACACGCTAAACCCATGGAACACTCTGCGTACCCCAGGAGGGTCCAGCAGCGGCGAGGGTGCAGCCGTCGGGAGTTCGGCGTCCGTGTTTGGCATCGGTTCGGACGTGGGCGGCTCGGTGCGCTGTCCGGCAGCCTTCTCCGGTGTCGCCGGTTTGAAACCTACAGCTCAGCGATTTTCATTTGGATGGGGAGATGGCCGAACGATTCTAAACAAACCCGGAGATTACGGCGTCATGGCCACAGGCGGACCACTCGCCAAAACCGTGGACGACCTGGTGCAGGTACTGAAAGCATGCTGGTCACGAACCAGCCCCATGCTTAACATCGATACGCGCGTCCCACGCATTCCCTTTGACGAGCAGACGCTGGCAACGACCGGTCCACTGACCATTGGTTACCATGTCGGTGGTGGCTACACGCACCCGTCACCTTGTCCCTCGACAGTCCGGTGCGTGGAGCGTGCCATCGGCGCCCTGCGGGATGCAGGGCACCACCTGGTGCCGTTTGATCCCAATGAGGTGGTCCCATGGGCCGAGTTACACCCCATTCTGCTCGCAGAGTATGGACACGGTATCCGTCCAGACGCGGACAACAAAGCCAAAGCGCCCAAACAGGAACGCGAAGGTAGCTACAGCAGCAAGAGCACGGATACAGCAATCGATGAGATACACCCGGACCTGGCGGGTATGGCCAAAGCCAGCCGCGGTCCTGGCGGGTTGCTGCCGGTGGCGACCAGTACTGCTGAACATCACGCGATCATCGCACGACGTGATCAGCAGCGTGACATGCTCAGCCGCCACTGGCGGGCTTCGGGACTCGATGTGCTGATCTGCGCCGCCTGGGCATTTCCCGCACCACCGGTTGAGGAGGTCCGGAATCTCGCGCCGGCAGTCTGGACCACACAGGCGTGGAACTATTTTGACGTTCCTGCGGGTGTGGTCCCGGCAGGTCGAGTCACCGACGATGATCTGGGTCAAACCTGGGACATCGAGATGGATCCACCATCGGTCGAGCCCGAACTCAGGGATGCTTGCCTCCGATCACGCGAAGACTCAAGAGGAATGCCGATTGCTCTTCAGATCGTCGGACAGCCCTGGCGCGAAGAGATGGTCCTGCGTGCCATGCTGGAAGTCGAACGAGTCGTCACACCGATCGCGGAAGAGTTGGTCGCAAATCACCACTTGCTCGAACCCGTCGCTCGTCGCTCACCGGCAATGGGGGAAAAACCGCTAGCCGTAAAGCCCAACGATATCGAACCCCTGGCACGTTAATCGGCGAACAAATCGTGTCAGTCGCGATTCCTAGAATACTGACGAGTAATAATCTCTCGCAGCACATCAAGATCAACGTCGTCGAGTTTGTTGATATACAGTCACGCGACGGATTTACGGTGTTTCCCGAGCCGCGCATAAAGTTCCTTCGCGCCTTCGAATTTCTCGCCGACATAGAACGTCATGTTGGATTTACGCGGCGAAAAACCGGCAGCTGGCATGATGCCGGATCGACCTCTCTCATAAGTATAGTCGTCCTGGCCAAAACCAATGATCGACGGCCCCCACATGACCGGACGCAGGCCCGTCACCTCTTTGTAGAGGTCCAGCGCAATCAGCGCGTCAGCGCGACGTCGCGGGCTTTCCACGCTGGCAATGAACTCGTCAACCGATGCTGACGTGGGTTTGGTTTTGTTCTCAGCCCTCGACCCAGATTGTAAAACCCCATTTCACTATTGCCTAGCTTTCCGTACACCAATATGGTGACGCTACAGCGCCTATCTGGAACAATCGTCAGCTTCGTGGTCGGCTCTCCCCTCAATCGGTGCTGACTGCCGGTCATACACGGAATCACCTATGAAAACCCTTAAAATACTGGCCGGTGTGGTCGGCCTTCTGATCGTCATCACAGCTGGGCTCATGGTCTCAGGCTACGGCGGCGCACTGTTCTTTATGGCCTTTCACTCATTGAACAAACCCGCAGGGAGTTTTGACCCTGCCATGACCTCTCCGGCACCCGACTACGCCCAACAGGTCAACTGGGCGGCATTACCAACTATGGATGATCCATCCGATCTTGTGCCCGAAGGTGTCGTCACGGTCGAGCAGGGGAATCACCCAACCGACGTTTTTTTTATTCATCCAACCGGCTTTCTCACCTCCGGCAGCTGGACCTCACCGATGGACCCGGATTCAGGGACCGAAGCCAATACACAGTGGATGATGGCGAACCAAGCCAGCGCATTTAATGGCTGCTGCAACGTCTACGCGCCCAGGTATCGAGAATCCAATATCTTCGCCTACTTTGAGCCAGACGAGGGACGCGAGGCAGTCATGGCCTTTGCCTACGACGATGTCCGCAGGGCATTTGAACATTACATTGACCATCACAACCAGGGTCGACCCTTTGTGATCGCAAGCCACAGTCAGGAACGCATCATTCGATGCGTCTACTAACGGAGGTCATCGATACCACGGAACTGCACGAGCGCATGGTTGCGTCCTATCTGATCGGCTCCATCCTGATTCCAGTATCTCCGGACTGGTTCGACAGCCTTCAGAACATCGCGCCCTGCTCCCGTGCCGATGATCTGCATTGCGTCGTGCACTGGGACACGATGCCAGAGGGGGGACAGCCGATGCAGCGATCCGCGCCTTCATTGTGTACCAACCCGCTGTCATGGCGTGCGGACGAGGAGTTTGCAGAACGCGCGCTCAATGAGGGGGCAGTACTGCCTGTGGGCACATTCCACAAGGCGATGGGTCGTGCCCCTGATGAGGCGGCTCCCCAGGTGTTCGGAACCATTACCGCACCACTCTCTGAGCAAACCAGCGCTCAGTGTCGTGAAGGCAGTCTGTTTGCGGAACGGCAGACGCGACCCGAGTTCACCGCAGTCATCACAGAGATGACCGGCACCTACCACGAACTCGACTACGCACTCTTTTATATGAATATTCGCAACAACGCCCGATTGCGAACGCAGACCTACCTCGAAACTCTGGTCCATGCCGATCCATCGCCAGTCATGTAGGATCAGCGCAAGCGCCGAGCAAACATCGGTCTGCTTCGTGTGGTCAGTCATCCGCCGGAATTGAGCAAACCATGATTCTCGAACAGAAGGAACTCGATACGGACCTCATCAGCGATAACTGTGAGTACGCTGTGCTGGTACCCGAGGAAGGCGGTGAAGGGCTTCCACTCCTGTATCTGTTACATGGTGGTGGCGTTTCCCGCAATTTCCTCACCAACCTGCAGCCGCAACTGGAAGGTGCGATCGACGACGGCGTGATCGACCCGCTCTTGATCGCCACGTCCAGCGCAGGTATGTCCTAATACATGGATAGTCATGACGGCAGTGAACAATGGGAAACACTCCTAATGACATCCCTGCGTGCTGACATCAGTCGTCAGACAGGCGCGCACTTGGATCGGTTGCTGGTCAGCGGAATCTCCATGGGTGGCGTCGGTAGTCTCCGGCTCGCGTTTCGCAACCCCTTTGTTGGTGTCGCAAGTCTGGACCCCGGTGTCGAGCCGTTTCTTCGCCTGGGCGATATGCCCACCTGGTACGCCACGACGGTCGACGGCCGTATCGGCGCCAAATTTGGCGACCCGCTCGACGAGGACTTCTGGACAGCAAACAACCCCTCGAACATCGCAGCCAACGATCCTGATCGACTGATCGCGAGTGGCCTCAAAATCATGCTGGAAGTGGGCACCGACGATGGCCTGTTCGACCACCACAACGCGGAGTTCCTTCATCGAGTGTTGTTCGACCACGGTGTCAAATATGAATATCGAACCGTCCTGGGCGCCAATCACATCGGCGAGTCCATGCCCGGTCGCCTGCCAGGCGCGCTGGCCTTCCTCAACACTGCATTGAATCCTCCTGCCCCTGACACAGCTGCTAATGCTTTCACCACCCAGGTCGCTGCCGGTATGCGAGCCGCTGGGGTTGAACCGCCACCTCTCTGACCCTAGCGCTCCCAGGTACAAAAACACCCATGAAACAATTCCAATCAACCACCCTGCCATCACCCGACAGTGTTCAACTGAGAGCGGGTGGCCGGTTTTTCGATCGCTACCAGGGCAACATTCGGTACCTGCACCATCTGCATGACCATTTCGGCGATTTCATGCGTGGCGCTTTCGCGGAGCGTCGGTACAGTCCGGGCAAGCTGCTTGAACGTGTCTGGGACGGTGAATACGCCGGGAAATGGCTCGATAGCGCAACACGCACAGCAGCAAGCACTCAAGACAAACAATTGCGCCGAAAGGTTGATGCGTTCGCCAAAGAACTACGCGATAACCAGCAACCAGACGGCTTCATGGGGCAACCACTCCCCAACGACCGCGAGTTGAATGACTGGGAGATCGGCTGGAACGTGTGGAACCAGTGGACAAGCATGATTGGACTGCTGACCCACTATGAAATCCGTGGCGAGAAGGCCTCCCTGGACACGGCAGCACGTATTGGCGACTGGGTAGTGACGTCCCAGAGCCCCATTGACCATGACACCGCCACCTTCCTCACCAACGGTATCGGATTCACCAATGTCGCGGTCATCGGACAGCTGACGCGCCTTCACCGGCTCACAGGCAACGATCGCTATCTGAAGTTCGTCGGTGATGTCATCACCCACTTCAAACCGATCAGAAAGATGCTCACGAGCGGCCAGCCGCATCTCATACACCCATACATGTTATCTGCGGTTCTTACCGGGATTGTCGACTATGCGGTCGCAACCGAAGATGACGAGATGCTATCCACGGTCGTCGCTATCTGGCGAAGCCTCGTCACAGACCACGTATTTCCGACAGGGTCATTGGGCAACCACGAAGATCTGCAGGAGGGCCCCCTCGAAGACCTGCAGGATGACCAACTGCAGGAGACCTGCGCGACCACCGAGTGGATTTTTCTGACACAACGCCTGTACGAGGTCACCGGGTTCCCAGAGTTCATTAGTGCCCTCGAGCGGACCACCTACAATGCGCTGCTAGGCGCCCAGTCCAGTGATGGCATGAAGTGGTGCTACTGGACGCCCTTGCGCTATTCAAAACACTTCTTCCACGGGCCGACACGATGTTGCTTCTGGTCTGGCCCGAGGGGGATCGCTCGACTACCTCAGCTGATCTACGCGATGCAAGACAACCTCGTCACAGTCAATCTGTTTGAATCCAGCAAAGCAACGTTGCACACAGCATCAGGTCCGATGTCCGTCACTCAGCGCAGTCAATTCCCGGAACACGGTCAAAGCACGATTGAGATCAATACCCCACCGGGCTGGCAGGGCGGGCTCCGTGTTCGTATTCCAGACTGGTGCAAAGATTTCTTCATACAGGCCAACCACTTCGATCAGACCAACCAGGGCGAAGTAACGACTAACGGCTACCGATCCTTCGATCTGGAAGGCGGTCAAAGCTACACCTTCAACGTCTCCTTTGAGATTGCGTTTCATCAGGAACTGCTTTCACGCAACGACTACGCGATGCTGCGAGGACCTGAGGTGCTGTCCGTCGACCTTCGCGACAATATCGATACCTGGTTAGGCAGTCAGAACGAGGTAATTTCCATCCCGGATCACGTGACTCTACAGTCCTCTCAGTCTTCTGATCACGACTCACCGTGGTCCGGCATGCAGGAAGCCACTCCCCGCACGCGTTACCGTATCAACCTGAACGACAAACGAATGGCTGACTTACGACCCTACTTCTTGACACCTTACGCAGATGCCGGGAATGACGGTGCAGCATTCAGGACCATCTTTCCCCGGCAACAGAGCTGAATCAACATTCCCCTGTTTACTGCATCCTCGGCGTCGCCTGCGCAATGGTCCAGCGATAGCCTTCAATGTCTGTCAGCTCGTAGGTTCGAGAGCCATGTGTCATGATCTCTGCATCAATCCTGGCACTGACGACTTGGCACGAGCGTAGTGGGCATCGAGATCATCAAAAAAACCAGGGTGTGTGTCGGTTGTTCGGGAGCCCCCTGACCATCACCAAAGATAACCGGTGACGCGTTACCCACTTGGAACTCTATCCACGTGTGGTCATCATTGGGTTCCTTTTCGCCGGGATTTCACAGGCAGGATCGAGTCCCAGGACACCCCTCAGCCACGGCGCACTAGTAGCAGGCTTTTGATAGTGCAACACTATCGCTAGACGCGAGAGCCAGAGAGGCTCGTCGCCCTCCTCCAACCGACACTTGCACCAGCGATCCAGCCAGACTGGTGTCATCCTCACCCATGACGACATCCCCTGGTCGTGGTCACCGATGATGGTGGCATTCACGGTGACCGTAGTACCGGCGTTATCCTTCGGTTCAAACACCACATCAACCACGACGCTGTCGATGGTACTTCTCCAGGCGACGCGATGACCGGGTTCCCAGATGGTGATTTTACCAAATTCGTGTCCATCTCCAGTTGCGGGATCATGGACTTCAGCAATGCGTCCTCCGACGCAACTTTCCATGTGCATGAAATGCGTCTTCGAGCCGTCATGAAAATTAATCGGTCCCTGAAGCCACCAACAATCCAGTTCTTCGGTAAAGATTTTGAACGCCTTCTCAGGTGGTACACATATATCCACCGATGACGTGATGGTTCTCGATTCCTGCTCCGTGGTTTCGCTCATGGCTCGCGATCTTCTCGTCCTTCGACATTTTTTTGAATGACAACAACTGGGTATCCCAATGGGCCTAGAGCTGATCAAGCCATTCCTGGGCGGGTGTGATCGCTCGATCCTCAAGTTGGAACACTCTCGCCCTCGCATCGTCGGTAGGTCGGGTGTCGGTCGCCAGCGCCACGTCCAGCAGAACCTTTAGGTGTCTGCTCAACCTTGCGGGCGGTACACCGACAGCCTTGGCCAACTCACCCGCCCGATGGGGCCGTGTTCCAAGAAGTTCAACGACGGCGCGACGGGTAGGATCAGCCAACGCGCCGATGACATCGTCCAGAGACGGAGATGTCTGTTGTTGTTGCATGAGTAATCTATCAGCTGAACAGGCGATGGATATCAATATCGCCATTCACAACTGCGCCATGGTTCAGATGGGCCGCAACAAGTGCTCCCAGTGCTGGTGAGGTCTGCAAACCAAATCCTCCCTGTCCTGCCAGCCAGCAGAACCGATCATTTCGTGGATCTCGGCCTACAACCGGACGACGGTCCTCGGCAAACGCACGCAATCCTGCCCAGCTGTGCAGGACACGATCCACCGGCAACGTGGTGACCGATTGCATGCGATCCATCGCGATGGCCACATCCAGTTCCTCTGGTCGAGCATCACAGGGCTCGCTGGGCGTCTCATCCACGGGGCACACCATGAGCCCTGGGGATTCAGGTCTGAAATAGAGCTCCCCGTTCACGGCATGGGTTGCCGGATACTGCGGCGGTTCGCCAAGCGACGGAATAATCACACCCGTCCGGCGCATAGGCTGTCGTTCGACTTCATCCAGGCCCGCCATTTCACCGATCTATCGTGCCCATGAGCCAGCAGCGTTCACGAGTATCGGTGCGGTGAAGACTTCTCCTGCGGTCACCTGCCAATGCGACGTGTGATCAATACCCGTAACGCGCGCATTCGTCCGCACGTCACCATCCCGTGCTCGAATACCACGCTGATATCCCTGAAGCAGTTCGTGTACGTCGATGGATTTCCACGTTGGATCATAGGCGCCACCAACGACCCAATCAGGTCGTAGTACCGGCGTCAGCTCGAGGGCCTGGCGGGCGTCAATCGCCTCGAGGTTCGGGCAAAGTGGCTGCCAGGTTGAGAGTTAGCGTTCGAGAGCGGGCTCGTCGCCACGACCACCAACCGTCAGACCGCCTCGATCATGCAGGAGCGACGATTCCGTGAACCCATCAGTGGGTTGCCTGAAAACCTCACCACTCTTTGCTGTCAGTCTTGCAACGGTTGAATTTTCATACCCCTCGATATAGAGCGCCGCTGACCGCCCAGAGCTGTGATATGCGGGTTGGCTATCCGCTTCGAGGACAAGGGGACGTTGGCGTCAAAGGACAGGAAATAGCCGGCCGAGAGACCAGTGACACCACCG
>MDTB01061901.1_pt1 | contig 12289 bp, 7 predicted proteins | sample 811161 | NCBI WGS metagenome assembly MDTB01 (sample SAMN05326650, study PRJNA326480) | marine metagenome | isolation source: seawater | place: Mediterranean Sea | collected 2009 | reverse complement strand
TTAGATACCGCTTTACAGACATACTCATTTGAATCAGTGAAGAAAAGAAAGTAATGATCCGCGTCCATAGTTTCGAATAAACCATCTTCAAACTGCTCGAAATCCTCTGTTTGTAAAGCGAAGGCAAGCGCATCATCAAACCCCACCCTCATAGAAGATATTTCAACAGGCCAAGTAGTCAGGTTGCCGATTTCTTCCTGGTCTTCCATGAAGCCTTTTGCGATTTTATTACGTAATGGTTTTAAGAACCGGGTGACCAGCATTTCAAATTTCTGTCCATACGTGGTCAGATCTAAAATAGTCTCTCTGCCCTTCCTTGGCAGTCGCATAAGACGCAGAAATGTCCGCCCTGAATTTGGGGCAGGCAGATCCATGGATGCGGACAGGCGGGCGGCATGTCTTTCCAAAAAGTATGGGAAAGATTGGTTTGGCATTGTTATCAAGAAAAGCAATTTCAATGCCACACATAGAAAAAGTGAGCCAGTGCTTCAGTAGAGCATTAAGGCGCTGGGCAGCAATATATTATATAAAAAGCCAAGGGTTTACCCGACCATAATCCGACCAGTCGATTGGCAAACTTTCGCAACGATTGCCTCCATCCTGTCCACATGGCCTTCCATCGAGGAAAGAAGACTAAACTGAACTTTTGCACGGTTCAGGTTATGTTCAGGGTAATTGATTTTGAAATAAGCATCTCCGAGTAGATAATCAGTCAGAAAGCGGACCCCTAATTCATAAGTAATCACCATCGGTGCTTTGGCTAATCGGCGAATTTCCAAATCCGACAAAAATTCACAAGTTGCCTGGTAATAACCTTCTACAATCGCTTCATAGGTTTCAGGTAAAAAAATCACTTTTTCTAAATTCATCTCATCTTCAGATACCGGACAAGCAGCCGTCCTTACCAAGTCTCCAAAATCATGAAGCACACAACCAGGCATTACCGTATCCAAATCGATCGCACATACACCCTCCTCGGACTTGGCATCCAACAGGACATTATTTATTTTGGTGTCATTATGCACCACCCGCACTGGCAATTCCTCCGTCCTCAACGCATCACAGAGAATTTTTCGCCCTTGGACAAAATCAATCCATTCTTTAACCGAACAGGCCCTTTTTTTTACATCTAAGATCAATGCCTGCGAGAAAGAATCAAATCTTTTGGATGTATTATGAAATTCAGGGATAGTTTCAAGCAGTCTCTTCCCTGGCAGGTCAAGCAAGTCCGCCTGAAATTGTCCGAAAGTACGGGCTACTTCGTAGGCTTGTTTCCGGTTCTGCGGAACCTCCAAACACTTTACCCCCTCAATGTATTCCATTAATCTCCAGTAGTTCCCATCCTCATCCAGATGGTAAAACTGTCCATCTTTAGCCGGAATTACCCGTAGGCAGCGTCGACCCGGTTTAGTTTGTAAATGGCGGGATACTCGGGAAAAATTATCCATCAGTTCGGCAGGGTTCTTAAATACCTGATGATTTATTCTTTGCAGCGTATATTTTTTTTTCATCTCCCCTTCCTTGAGGGTCGCGACAAAGGTATCATTTACATTCCCATTTCCATTTGGCACAAGATGAATGCATTTTCCATCCACTGAAAATTTTTCAACTTTTTCAACAAGAGTTGTATCGAAAATACTGTTCAAGGTTTTTTTGGTACCAAAGTTATCAAGCTCGTGCAAACTCGAATTTTTATCTACAAAGCAGGCGGAATACCCTCCTATGTTTTCACTATGGCCCACAGGGCGAAAACTCTTCTTATAAATAAATTTGATCACAGGTGAGGAAAGTTAATTTCACTTATATTTATGCAAGGGACCCTTTTGCAAAAGATTGAGTCCAACTGGGCAAATAAGTAGTGATTCCAAAATGACCACCCCTCCGATCATATTTGAAAAACGCCGAATAACCTGCCACTCGTCCATGTCGAAGTACACCGTACCAACTCTTTAGTTATGGTAAAGTAGCTATTCTATTTCTTGGTCTTTGATCGCGGAAAATTAAACTCCTTTCGACCCAAAGCTACTTTTACGCTAACCCTGATAAATGGTCTGCTCCCAAGTAAGGTAATGGGATGTATCTCAGGTTTTATTTTTCAGAAATACAGATTGTCCAAAGACCTTAAAAGAATTGAATCGGAAGCACCTGCAATGAATGATAAGCATGAACTCAATGAAAATATTAGTTTCCATAGCCACTAGAACATTCTTTCTTATCATTCCGTTATTTCTATTTTGCTGTACTCAGGAAATCCCTGAACTTAGCCCGAAAGAAAAATTCCATATCTACGCCGACCAATTCCTTACTTCTTGGAACGAGGAGAATCCACTTTTCAAAAAATCAGCCAATGAGCTGGAAATCGAAATCATCGAAAAAAATGCTTCTGCTCAATTATACTCTGCAAATATGAAATTCCCTCTTAATTGGACGGAATTTCAATATAAAGAAGAATCTGACTTTGCCCAAGGGTACGATGTAACCATCCAAGTAAGATCTCAAGTTGAGGTGTCTCATCATTTCAACGATGGCAACTGGTCTTTTGCCACGGCCCGTCAGTACGACTATAATACCACCATGATCGAACATGCGGATGCTTACAGTAAGGTCATTGGCAATGCATGGATCAAGCGGTTACCGGTTGAAAAACCATTCACTCAGGAAGAATTATTCAAAAGGATTCCGCCCAACCGTGATTACTGATCGTCTAAAAAATCTAACTAAGGGCTTGGCAGTAACCAACAACTGAGCGACCGATCATCCCTCACAAATACCTGATTTCCAGCGTAAGCCGGATGAGCCCAGGTCTCTCCACATACCTGTTCCCGCCAGTACTCCTTGTATGCTTTTGGACTGAGATGTAAATGGACCAGCTCACCTTCTGCATTTAGGGACAGTACCTCTCCCTTCTCTTGATCGGCCCAGACAAGACTGGCATGAGGGTTTCTGCCCGCAGTAGTTAGTTTGTGACCGTCCCTCCACAGAATCTCCCCTGTCTTCAATTGAAAGGCAGTAAGCCCATTGGAACGGTCCAGTAAGTAGACCACCCCCTTTCGATAAAGCGGTTGGGCCATCAATCCCCGTAATTTTTCTTCCTCGGACCACAGCAAATTGGCTGTTTTTCCATTTTTTGAAAGTTGAATGGCACGCGATCCATTCCAATAACCGCAAACCAATACAATTCCATCCTCGAAGATTGGTTTGGCAATGGAGACACCATATTTCACGGCATAGGGAATACTCCAAAGCTCCTCCTCAGCCCCGACAGGGAGTCCCATAATTTTATTGGGGCCCCAGCAGATTATTTGTGTAGTGATTCCATTGGCAACGACCAGTGGCTGGGCATAGCCAGCTTTGGAATCTTTGCCCACTGTCCATTTTGTTTTTCCAGTAATGGTATCAAGGGCCAATACATTGCCACTAGCCTGTCCACCCACATGATAAAAAACCTCATCGTTCCAAATCTCTGGAGATGCGGAAAAGCCCCATATCGGAAATGGGCATTTCTCTTCCTTCAACAAATCTCGAAACCAGATTTCTTTGCCCATTTTTACATCCAGACAGAATGCATGGCCCATCGCCCCGAGTCCAAAGACATAATCGCCTTTGATTGTCAGGGAGGCTCTTGGACCTTTATCGTAATCAAGCTTTTTATATTCCGCCCTGTAAGTAAAATCCCAGATTTTTTTCCCAGTCTTTCGGTCCATACACAAAACTCGTTCAATTTCCTGTCCATTTCCAACCGAAGGACGTTCCATTAGAAAGACTCGGCTGCCAGAAACGGTCACTCCCGAATATCCGGGATTAACTGCTACCTTCCAAACGCGTGTTAACCCATTATTGTTCAAATCCTTGGCAATGGGGGGCCCTACCCAAGTGCCATCCCCTCTCGGTCCTCTCCATTTTGGCCAGTCCTCTCCCCCAGCAAAAAATGAGCTGATGAATAGTGAGAAAGACATTCGAAAGATTTTCATCCTGTTTTTCCAGTCTTTAGAAAATCATGTAGCCGCTCCGCCATCTTTGTACCAAAGCCTTCGACCAAGCATAAATCTTCAACGCTAGCTTTTCGCATCTTTTCGATCGATCCAAAATGGCTCAGCAAAGTAGCCCGGCGTACTTTCCCCAAGCCCGGAAAATCATCGAGGATGGATTCCTTGATTTTTTTACTTCTCAGATCTGCATTAAATCGATTGGCAAACCGGTGAGCCTCGTCACGAATGCGCTGTAATAAACGTAGAGCCGGGTCACTTGCCTTCAGCTTGAGCTCTCCGCGGTCATCCGGGAAAACAACTGTTTCCTCCCGCTTAGCCAATCCGATAAGCGGTGGAGCATCGGCTTCCATGATTTCGAAAGCTTTCAGGGATGCCATCACCTGACCCAATCCACCGTCAATCACTACAAGTTCGGGAAAACTTTGGCCTTCTTCCAGTAACCGACTGTAACGACGTCCTACCACTTCTTCCATCGCCCGAAAGTCATCATTACCCATAAAGCTTTTTATCTTGAACCTGCGGTACCCCCGCTTATCCGGCTTCCCTCCAATAAACCTGACCATCGAAGCAACCACAAAAGTTCCGGAAACATGAGAAATATCAAAACATTCGATTGTATGAGGGGGGCGAGATAAATCGAGACTTTCTCCTAGTTTTTCCAACGCACCCCACTCCCCCGAATTATCCTTAGGCCAGGCACGGGTAAACCTCCGGTTTTTCTTTATAGTTTTGGATAACGAATCAGCCAGGTCCCGCAACTCAGCAGCCCGTTCAAAATCCATTGCTTCTGCACGCCTTTGCATTTCCTCACGTAACTCAGCCAGCCAGCCTTTTGCCCGCCCCTCTAAAAATTCACAGGCTTCCTTTACCCTATTAGCGTATTCCTCCTGAGTAGTTTCATTGTGCCCCGCAAAAATCTCTGCCCGGGCATCGCCGTATAGTCTCCATTTCCCCTCCGCTATTTTCTCGGGCTTGGCATCATGTAATAAAATACCAAATTTTTTGCGCATTTCCGCAAGAGTCGACCGCAACATTCCCGCCTGAGCAAAAGGTCCATAATAATGAGAACCATCCTCCTTTCGGTTTCGGCACAAACGAAAGCGTGGAAGTGCATTCTGTACATCGACTCGTACCATCAGGAATTGCTTGTCATCCGTAAAGTCAGTATTGTATCGCGGTTTATATTCCTTGATCAGTTTGCCTTCGAGGAGAAGGGCCTCGGTCTCGTTCCGTGTTTCATGAGTTGAGATTTCCCGTACCATTTCCACCATGGCCCCAATTTTAGGCTGTGCCCAGATAAATTTGCGAGAACCCTGAAAATAACTGGTCACCCGTTTACGCAGATTTTTGGCTTTACCCACATAGATTACTTGCCCAAGACGGTCTTTCATAAGGTAGACCCCTGGTACCTGGGGAAGGTTGCGGGCAACCTTTCGCATTTCAACAATTTGATTTTGCATTGGCAATCGGTGTAATCTTGAGTACCTTTAATTTGCTTAAAACACAAACTATTCCACACACTTCGCCCAACTCCTTTTATTTATCATGACTGCTTCTATACGAGTAGAAACCATAACTCTTGGAGATGAGCTTCTGCTCGGTATTCGGGAAAACGCTCATTTAACTTATTTCGGGAGGCAACTTGCCCATCATGGTATTGAACCGGCTGCTAACTTAGTCATTCGTGATCAGGCAGATGATATTCGTATGTTTTTCACGGATTCCTGGAAACGTTCAGAGTTGGTCATCACCACAGGCGGACTGGGACCAACCAGTGACGATATCACCCGGGAAACAATTGCTGAAGTACTCGGGGAAGAATTAGTCTACGATTCCGAAATCGAAAATGCGATACGCGAGAGATTTCGCTTACTAGAACTACCCATGCCGGAAAATAATACTCGGCAATGCTACCGTCCAGTTTCGGCCCAAATTCTGGCTAATCCCTATGGAACCGCTCCCGGGATCTATTTGAAAAAAGACGGCAAAATCTTGGTTATGCTTCCTGGTCCTGCCCGTGAAATGCATCCCATGTTTGAACAGTTGGTTATTCCAAAACTACAAGAAGAAGGAATATTTCCCGAAATTGACTGCTATCTCCAATTGCGAACTGCTGGGATTGGTGAATCCTCTCTAGCAGAAAAAGTTCAACCTATTGTCTCCAATCAACAAGGACTGGTTGTTGGATACTGTGCCCACGCCGGAATGGTTGACTTGAGATTGAGTTCCTTGGATTCGGATATCCTATCAGATAATGATTTACAACGCATAGGTGATGAGTGCAGGAAAGAACTGGATGAAGACTTCGCCTGTTTTGGTGAAAGAACCCTCGCAGAAATCATCTTTCGTGAATTAAGATCCCTCGATAAAACCCTTGCAGTTGCAGAATCATGCACCGGTGGATTACTTTCCTCCCACTTCACCGAAATACCAGGGATTTCGAAAGTTTTTCAGGGAGGAGCCGTTTGTTATCATAATGATGCCAAGGTGCAAATGCTCGATGTGCCTGAAAGCATGATCGAACAGCATGGAGCAGTCAGTGAAGAGGTTGCGATTGCCATGGCGACAGGAGCCTGCGAAAAGTATGGGGCGGATTACGGATTAAGTGTCACTGGATTTGCTGGCCCTACAGGAGGCACTCAGGTCTTACCAGTCGGTTCCATTTATCTGGGTTATGCTTCCCCCGTGGGAGTTTGGGCGAAAAAGCTTCAGCTTCGTGGAGACCGGGCATCTAACCGCCGAAGAGCAGCCACTGCCGCGCTCGATTGGATGAGACGAAAGCTCAGGAAGTATAAACTTGAGGATGTTTTTGCGGCCGCAGAATCCGGTCAGTTCGATATTTAAGAACCCAGATTTTTCTCTACAATCTATGTCCAAGGAATCCTTGTTCGTCATCCTAGGAGATGATGATTACCTGGTCAGGCAAAAAGCGAAAGAATCCTTTGAGGATCTTTGCAGGGATTTCCCCGACGATTTATCTAGAGAAATCATCGACGGCCGGGCGGACCGGGTGGATGATGTAGAACGGATCCTGCAGGAAGCCAAGTCTGCAGCTGAAACCCTTTCTTTATTTGGCGGAGGAAAGCTCGTTTGGATCAACGAAGCCAACTTTTTAAACCAGACGAAAACGGGAGCGGCCCAAGGCACAAAGGATGCCCTCGAATCTTTCAAGCCCCTCCTGCAAAATTTGGGTGAATCCAGAGTAATTCTTTCTGCCTGCCCGGTTCATCGAAATCATTCATTTGTTAAATGGTTGCAGAAAAACTCTGCCTACGAAGATGTTGCAAAACATGAAAAAGAAGATGTCGCCTTCCGTCGGATAGTCGAGGAATCTGCCCAAGAACTGGGAATAAGCTTTGGACCGGGTGCTCTTGAATATCTGGCTGGTAAAATTGGAGCCCATCCCCGAATGGGTGTTGAAGAGACCAGAAAATTGGCCTCTTTTCTGGGCAAAGAAGGTGGAGAAATTACCGAGCAGATGATTGTCGATCTAGTTCCCGACTTTGGAGAAGGTGACTTCTTTGAAGCCTCCGAAGCATTCTTTTCTGGAAAACTGGATTGGGCCCTCGATGCAATTGACCGTCATTTTTTCCAGGGCAAAGATGCACGCCCACTTTTAGCAACGCTCCAAAACCGGAACCGTCTGCTTATTCAATTGCGTGTCCTGGTGGACGGTGGCGAATTGGACCCCAATCAACGTCTGGGCAAAGACCAGTTGTCGAGAATTGGTAATAAATATCTCCAACATTTCTCCAACCCTGATGAAAAAACCACCCTGAATGTTTTTTCTCAAAACCCATGGTTTTTGGGACGCCTACTTCCCCTCGTCCGAAAGTTTTCGACCCGTCGATTAATTGACTTACAGGCAGGTCTGATTGAAGCATTCGAACTGGTGCTCGCTCAGCCCAAGGAGCAACACAATACAATCTTTAAAAATCTGGCGATCCGTACTCATTCTCCTGGATGAGTTCTTCCATTCTGCCTGGGAAGGCGTGAACAAAGAAAAAAAGGGTTATTTCGAAAGAAAAATATTGCTGGTCACGACTAAACAAACCAAGTCTCTCAGGCCATTGCTCTTAGCATTCAATGCTGACACGATTTGTTCAACGCTCCCACGGTCCAAAACTTCAAGCTTTCGACCGATTGCGTAAATGAGCATCTTTTCTGTAAGACATCTGGCAACTAACTCTTTCCTTTCCATCAGGAATTTCTTAAGCTCTATAATATCATCTATTTTCTGCCCGTTTGATAAAGAGGCCGAAGGATCGACTTTTGCTCGGCTTGTCTTGTACTGTTCACGCCATCTGCCTACCACATCAAAATTTTCAAATGGAAATCCGATCGGATCAATTTTTCGGTGACAATTATTACATGCAGTATGCTTACGGTGTAATTCTAATTGATCTCGGATCGTCTTTGCCTTTCTCGTATCCGTGGGCAGAGGCTCGACATCCGGAGGCGGAGGAGAGGGAGGAGTGCCCAGAATATTCTCCAATACCCATGCCCCCCGAACAACTGGTGAAGTATCCACTCCATTTGCAGTGGCGGTCATCAACCCAGGCAAAGTAAAGATCCCCCCGCCACGATTTGGCACAGCTGAAACTTTTTTTAGCACATGGCCACGAATTCCTTCTTTTCGATAAATCCATTTTGCCAATGGCTGGTTCATGTAGGTGTATTCCGAGCTAATAAATTCTTCAATTGGAGAATTCGTACGCAGCATATCCTCAAAGTACCGGGTTACCTGCTTTTCCATCATCGGTTCAATTTTAACATTCCGATAAAATTGATAATCTCCCCCCGAAGGCGGCATCTCACCCAATTTATCCAACCGTAGCCAAGCCGCAGGGAAATGATTCACGAATGCCATGGCACGGTCATCCGCTAGCATTCTTTCCACCTGTTCAGTTAGCACCTCCCTGTTCCTCAATAGGCTTTTTTCAGCTAGCGAGAATAATTCATCATCCGGCATGGATGACCACAAAAAATAGCTCAACCTGGATGCAATTTGATAATGTGTAAGTTTAGCCCCATCCTCCTCCAAATACAAAAATTTAGGCGAACAAAGAATGGCCGAGTATGTATCCAGTAAGCTTCGGATTAGGGGAGGTAGTCCATCCTGCACAGTTTTCTTTGCTTTTTCTTCAAATCCAAGTTTGGAAAGTCTCACCTGTGCATGTCCATTTAAGCCCCAGGATGCCCGAAAACTATTCGGTTGTCCGAAGGCAAAATATTCCACCCTTATTGAATGTATCCCTTTCTTTAGCCTTACCTTTGCCTCCTTCAATACTGCCCCATGTAAACCATCATGCTCCAGAACCTTTTTTTGATCTACTAAGATTCTGGCTCCATCATCAGATGCCATTTTAATTAAGTACTCTCCATCTATCGGAGCCTCTATTTTCCCGGAAAAAACTATCCCAAATTTTTCTTTTGGAGCATGGGATAGATCAATCAGTCCGACTTTGGCACCACCTTTCTTACGAGGTTTTAATTTCTTAAAATCTGGCAACTTTGTCCATTCGCCCACAAATAAATTATACTCCATTTCATGAATCCCCTCACCTGGCAAATCCAGCGAATCTAATTTTTCTGTCCTTACAAGATTGAGAAATGGCTCAATTTCATGGTGCTTTACTGGTCTGCGAAATGCTCGACTGGCAAAACGCTTCACCAACTTATATACCTCCTCCGTTCCTCCTTTCCCGCTACCGTACAAATTTACATGGCTTGCCGGAGGCCATGATTCAATTAGTGGTTCCAGCACAATACTGTAAATTTTCAAATGAGGCCCGCGATATCCATTCTTCGTCAGCAGCCTTGCTAAATTCGGATACCATTGCTCATGGCCATTTTTATCCACCTTTTTATCGGGTCGTTTAAAGTATGAATCTGGCAAGTATTTTTCGACCAATTGATCCACCCGTAATGATTTGGGATCAGGCCCGTTCTCCCAGCCAATCCATGGAGTCCACCCCTTATCCAACCATATTTCCAGGGAAAATTTCTGTTTTTTCCGATTTCCGACTAATGGCCAAACCGCCAAATTCCTCGAAGTCGGCCCCGCGATTCCTCCCGAGCTTGTACTCGCCATATTCAGGGCAAGTTCAAAACCACTATCATTGTAAGATGGAATCCTATCCTCCCACGGATGCATTGAATTATGTGCGGATGCTTCAACCGTAATTCTATACTTGGCCCCCTGCTCAACCCCTCTTCTCAATCCTGTGGGAACCAACCGGCCATATCTTTCATACCCAACCACTAATTTTTCATGCCCCGGTTCCTCCTCTCTTGAAACGAATTCCACCGGGTGTTCTCCCTGCCCCTTACCCTTGATAAAAATACCCGAAAACTTTTGCTCCTTAATCAATGGACGAGGTCCCAAATGAGTTGCCCGTAGTAAACTTTCCTCCACCGCATCCATGATTAATTTTAATAAAAAATCGGACATTACCAAATGATCTCCAATATTCACAAAACCTTCATCCTTTTCATCCTCAGGAAAAAACCGCAATGGATCCGTTCCCGTTCTTTCCACACTCCCATTCCCATTATTATCAACCAGCTTGGCCGCCCTCCCTCCCGGTTCAAAATCAGTACCCTTTAAAAAAAGCAAATCACGCAAAGTATTCCGAAGTTCATAGCGATTCAGCCGGCGAAGAACAGTCTGCCTGTTTGTACTCTTTGAATTTTCATAGGCATTGGATAATTGAGCAGTTAAAAATTCGATTACCTCACCCGTCTCTTTTTCATCCGGTCTTGGCTCACTTTGAGGAGGCATCTCATTTAGATTTAATTGATCAAGTACCATTTGCCAAAGTTCAATATTTTCATGACTTCCCAGATGTAGAGATAAGTTATCCAGCCTGATCTCCCCCTTCTGTTCATTTATGCCATGGCACTCGAAACAATGCGTCTTTAAAAACATACTAAACTCGGCAGGTTTTGGTTTTCCCAAAATGGATACGGAAACAAATTGAAAAATTCCAAAACCCAGAACCAATAAACAAAATTTTCGATTCACGGATTGCTTGCCCCTCATCCCTGAATTTTAGCCTTTGCCCATAAAAGTACTAAGTCCACTCCAGTCCGGAAAGAGTGCCTGTGCTTGTACCAAACTGGTCAATCTCCAGACCACAGGTTTGTAAAATACTCAGTAATAAATTCGCAGCTGGTATCCGCTTTCCATTCTCCTCCGGATAAACTTTATGCTCTCCATGCTTAAATCCACCACCGGCTAAAACCAGAGGTAAGTTCCTGGTTGAATGCGTACCCGTAGCCATGCCACAACCAAAGAGTACCACCGTGTTATCAAAAAGCGTACCACCATTTATTAAATCTTCCTCTCTTTTCAGTAAATCGATCAGATACGACATCATGGAAATTTGAAAACCTTCAATCTTTTTAAGTGCCGTAACCAACTCCTCCCGTTCTCCATGATGGGAAAAGCCGTGATAACCTCCGTTAAGTCCAAAATCTCCATTTACAAAACCACTCACGCAAGTGATAGCCCTGGTTGAGTCTGTCTTCAATGCCAACCCTATAATTTCAATCATCGAACGAAGTTGCTCCTCTGTCCCGTTTCCTGGATTTGGTTCTTCCACGGGAGCTTTGGGCTTAGGTCGGTCAATCCAAGGTTCTTGTTGCTGAATCCTTTTCTCCAGAGTTCTGACCGAATCAAAATATTCTTCCAGTTTATCACGATCACGACTTCCGAGCTTCCCCTGCAACGCTTTCGCTTGTTCAAGCACGACATCAAGAATGCTGTTTTGACGCAACATACGCTCTATTTGCGATTCCTTGCTTACAGTACCCTCATCCAAAAACATATTTCGGTATGCCTGCTGCATACTTATCGAAGGAATTTGCACACCCGTTCGAGTGAAACTAAGCAGGTTGCGCTCCCGGCAACTTAAAGTCATCGACGGAAATCTTGTAGAGGAACCATGGTGCTCAGCTAATTTTTGATCGAGACTTATATTGCCCTCCTCAAAATTATGAGCAAGGGTTGGCCGGACTCCACTTAGAAGCACGGGCACACCAGCATGCCCCCCGGTAAATCCATGATCCAAGTTCTGGAACAGGGTGAAGTCTTTACGGTGCTTCTCTAGCGAAGCCAAAGTCTCCGGCATTATATACTGTTCCCCTGTTCCAGTATGCTCAGGGAAAAAGGCTTTTTGGTAAACACCGTAATTATTAGAAAGACAAACAAACCGCTTGACTGGCTTGCTTAACTTTTCCTGCGGTAAATTCCCCGATTTTCCTTCAAGCAAAGGCAAAGCCATCGAAACACCTGC
>MDTB01147221.1_pt1 | contig 12290 bp, 11 predicted proteins | sample 811161 | NCBI WGS metagenome assembly MDTB01 (sample SAMN05326650, study PRJNA326480) | marine metagenome | isolation source: seawater | place: Mediterranean Sea | collected 2009 | reverse complement strand
TGGGCGCCGCCCTACAAGATAAGCAAAAAGTGAGTTTTCAAGGCGAAGTCACCGTGATGAAATTTATCGGCGGCTAGTGCAACGTCCTATGCAATGTCTAATGCAATGTCCAGGTGCTTATTTAGCATCCGCAAGTCGATTGGCCTAAGTTAGCAAACGCACGAGAAAGCTAGATTCGCAGCTTGGCGGTTTGGCCACATGGAAGCGGCAGCGGCTTTTAGCCGGTTCAACAGCTACCGCGAAGCTTTTCCACCAGTATTTTGATTCAGCACTTTGCTCCAGTTTTTAGCGCGTATTGTCCAAGCATGGCGCGAAGGCCCCTTTCTGAGGATTGAGTAAAAGTGCGTCGCAAACCCCAGCTGGCTTTGATACGGGCAGATAACAGAACGAACACTCACAAGGTTGATCTATGTCATCGATTGACGAGCTATTTGATACGTTAACTCGGCTGCAGGCGAGCAAACGGTTGCCGCCGGTAGAACAATGGCAGCCATCGCATAGCGGTGTGATTGATATCACCATCGATACTGGGGGTTTGTGGTATCACGAAGGGAAGCTTATTGAGCGACAGCCGCTGGTGGATTTGTTTGCAACCATCCTGCGAGTGGAAAACGGGCAGTACTTTTTAGTGACACCGGCTGAGAAGATGGCGATTAGTGTGGCAGAAGTGCCTTTTATTGCGACGGATTTAGACGTGCGCGGCGATGGCGTGCAAACTGATTTGCTGTTTAGCACGAATGTGGGTGATTACATTGTCGCCGACAGCGAGCATGCGGTATACATGGTGGATGGTCGGCCGTTTATCCATATTCGCAATGGTTTAGTCGCGCGAATTCATCGCAACGTTTTCTATCGCCTCATCGAGGTGGGGGTCGAGGAAGCGGGCGTGTTGGCTGTCTATAGCGCAGGCTATCGTTTTGAGCTGGGTGCCGTGACCTGATGCGAGGAGGCTCCCGGGCATCGTGAGCGCGGCAAGATAGCGGGTTCTATCCCGTGTTTCGTAGAGTTAATCCCTCTTAAATTGATCTCTCGCAGATTGAGTCCTCGTCGATTCAATCCCGCCGCTTTACTCCTATGCTCTTTAGGCAGCCTTCTCGACGCCGCTATCTCAAGCCGGGCCTATTACCGTCGCCTACTCGATAGTAGGTACTGTCCAGCCTGATTGGCGGCAGTGCTAGCACGATTTTTCACGTAGAGCTGCTAGCAAATTTCTCAGTAAAACTGAGTGCATGACGAGCGGTGAAAAAGGGAAAATACAACAGAGCGCTTCAGCATAACGGTCTCGAATGCAGATCGAAATGATGTCTGGTTCGAGCCGGCAGATAGCAAAAACGGCCGCATGTGACCGTTTCTGGCTTATCGGATGAGGCGTCATTGGCCTACATATTAGGGTAGGTCGGCCCGCCAGCACCCTCCGGCACAATCCACGTAATGTTTTGTGAGGGATCTTTGATGTCACAGGTTTTACAGTGCACGCAGTTTTGCGCGTTGATCTGAAAACGTGGGCCGTTCGCTTCCTCTATTACTTCGTAGACGCCTGCAGGGCAGTAGCGCTGAGCCGGTTCTGCGTATTGCGGCAGGTTGTCGCGGATCGGCACTTCTGGGTCACGTAGGGTCAGGTGACATGGTTGGTCTTCTTCATGGTTGGTCCCGGATAGAAAGACCGACGACAGTTTGTCGAAAGAAATCTTGCCATCGGGTTTTGGATACTCAACGGGCTTGCAGGCCGAAGCTGGCTTTAGTGTGGCATGGTCTGGCGTCGGATCTTGAAAGGTCCAGCCTTGTTTGCCGGCAAAGAACTGATCCACAAAGGAATAGCCCGCGCCGCCTAGCATTCCAAACTTATGCAACGCCGGCCCTGTGTTGCGCGACCGATTCAATTCTTCAAACAGCCAGGAATCTTCGAACTTCGCTTGGAAGGAATCCAATTCGGTGTAGCTTTCGCCAGCAACCAATGCTTCGAAAGTGGCTTCCGCAGCCAACATGCCCGACTTCATAGCGGTATGGCTGCCCTTAATCTTGAGCACATTCAGAAATCCTGCATCGTCGCCGGCCAACAGTCCGCCAGGTACCGCAAGCTTGGGTAGCGCTTGCAAGCCGCCTTTAACCAGTGCACGCGCGCCGTAAGAAATTCGCTCGCCGCCTTCGAGTAAGTCGGCAATCAGCGGGTGATGCTTCCAGCGTTGCATCTCGTCAAACGGCGACAAATGCGGGTTTTTGTAGCTCAGGTCGATGATCAATCCCAGAGCAATCTGGTTATCGGGCAGGTGATATAAGAAGGAACCGCCGGTTGCGCCGCCTGGCAGGTGATCCAGTGGCCAACCCACCGTGTGCATCACTTTGCCCGGAACGTGCTTGGCCGGGTCAACTGACCAGAGTTCCTTAATGCCGATACCGTAATGTTGTGGGCCACAGCCCTCATCTAGATTGAACTTCTTGATGAGTTGCTTGCCGAGATTTCCGCGGCAGCCTTCGGTAAACAGGGTGTACTTGCCAAGCAGTTCATAGCCAGGCACAAAGCTGCCTTTTTGCTCCCCGTCAGTGCCAACACCCATATCGCCCGTCGCGATGCCGCTTACCGAGCCGTCTTCGTTATACAAGATTTCCGCGGCAGCAAAGCCAGGGAACACGTTTACGCCCAGGTTTTCTGCTTGTTCGCCCAACCAGCGGCACAGGTTGCCTAGGCTGATGGCATGGTTGCCTTGGTTATGAGAGTCCTTCGGGACAAAGAAGCTGGGCACTTTGATGCGGTTGGTGTCGTTGACCATATAATAAACTAGGTCTTCGCTTACTGGGTTGTTGAGCGGGGCACCCATATTTTCCCAATCCGGGAAAAGCTCGTTCAGCACGCGCGGTTCGAAGATGGCGCCGGAAAGGATATGCGCGCCAATTTCCGAGCCTTTCTCTACCAAGCAAACGGACAGCGGATGTCCGGAGGCTTCGCTTAACTGCATTAGCTTACACGCCGCGCCTAAACCGGCTGGGCCGCCACCTACGATGACGACGTCAAATTCCATGGACTCTCGCTCAACTGGCTGCTCAGTGCTCATTCTTTTAGCATCCTTATTTAAAGTAGGGGTAAGTAAATCGGCGATGATGTGAAATCTCAAGCCTAAAGTATAACGCGATTTTCACAGTGTCTTGACCTTGTCCTTAGCGGTAGCGACAATACCTCGCTCAAAACCTCCGAGGGTTTATGAAGCCCTCCAACTTCAACCCGCCTTTGAGACAACTCTAACGCCAAGTCTTCGACTAGGAATTAGGGTGCGAGGTAAGTAAGGAGTTTGGGTGGCCCCAGGTTGCCGTTGGGCAGTAGAGGGGCGGTCAACACAAAGAGTGCGTACATTGTACTCTGCTTGAAACAAATCATTGAAGAAAATTTGTTGATCGATTTTGATGATCAGGGGATGTCTGATGCCTTGTAGCTCGGTAAGGGCTTGCTAGGCGGGACAACGCAAACAGCAAAACCAAATGATGCGGGGCAAGAACATTAACGTGATGGCCTGTGCAGTTATACGGACACGATAGAAAGGATTGTTGAACATGAAGGTACTAGTACCCATCAAGCGCGTAGTTGATTACAACGTCAAAGTGCGCGTCAAGCCAGACAACTCCGGCGTCGATCTCAATAACGTCAAAATGTCGGTTAACCCATTTTGCGAAATTGGCATTGAGGAAGCTGTGCGATTAAAGGAGGCGGGTACCGCCACCGAAGTCATCGCAGTTGCCGTAGGCACAACAGCAAGCCAGGAACAACTGCGAACCTGCTTGGCTTTGGGTGCTGACCGCGCCATTTTGGTCGAGACTGAACACGACGCACAGCCGCTCGGCATTGCCAAAGCACTTGCCGCGATTCAGGCGAAAGAAGAAGCTGGTCTGGTCATTTTCGGTAAGCAAAGCATTGACAGTGACAATGGGCAGACCGGACAGATGTTCGCTGCATTGACCGGTATGGCGCAGGCTACGTTTGCATCCGAAGTCAAGATTGAAGACGGTAAGGCAGCGGTCATCCGTGAAATCGATGGCGGCTTACAGACTCTGTCGATCACTCTGCCAGCGGTAGTCACCACAGACTTACGCCTAAACGAGCCACGGTATGCATCGCTACCGAATATTATGAAAGCCAAAAAGAAGCCATTGGATGTGATGACACCCGATGAACTCGGCGTCGATTTAGCTCCTACTATGGAAGTTCTGAGCGTTGAAGCGCCAGCCGAGCGTCAAGCCGGAATTCGGGTAGAGAGCGTCGAAGAATTGGTTGAAAAACTGAAAACTGAAGCAAAGGTGATCGAATGAGCATATTAGTTATTGCAGAACACGATAATGCTGAGCTGAAGCCTGCGACCCGCGTCGCGTTGGCCGCGGCCCAAGCGATAGGCGGCGACATTGATGTATTAGTAGCAGGCAGCGGATCAGCGGAAGTAGCGAATCAAGCTGCGGCGGCTGCAGGCGTCAGCAAGGTGCTGCATGCAGACAACGCTGTATATGAGCATCAGCTAGCTGAAAACGTCGCCGATCTTACCGTGTCGTTAGCTTCAGGCTATAGCCATATAGTTACTGCTCACACCACTAATGGTAAGAGCTTCTTGCCACGTGTCGCAGCGAAATTAGACGTGGCGCAAATTTCCGACATCATCAGTGTGGAAAGCCCGGACACCTTCAAGCGACCGATCTATGCAGGCAACGCTATTGCTACGGTTAAGGCAAACGACGCAGTGAAAGTGGTATCCGTGCGCGGAACGGCTTATGACCCAGTACCCGCCGAAGGCGGCTCAGCCAGCGTTGAAGCCGTGGATGCGGTCTGTGACGCAGGTGTTTCCAGCTTCGTCTCACAGGAAATTGCCGAGTCTGAACGCCCCGAGCTCACTGCAGCAGGAATCATCATATCTGGTGGTCGCGGTATGCAAAGCGGCGACAACTTCACGATGCTGGAAGGCATCGCCGACAAGCTTGGCGCGGCTATTGGCGCTTCTAGAGCGGCAGTCGATGCCGGCTTTGTACCGAACGATATGCAGGTTGGCCAAACGGGTAAAATCGTCGCACCAGAGCTGTATATCGCTGTTGGTATCTCCGGTGCGATCCAGCACTTGGCCGGCATGAAAGACAGCAAAGTTATCGTCGCCATCAACAAAGATGAAGATGCTCCGATCTTTCAGGTAGCCGATTATGGTCTGGTAGCAGACTTATTCACCGCTTTGCCGGAGTTTGAGTCACTGATCTAAGCCATTTGCAGTCGCGTTGGGCACCTAAACTTGGTGCTCAGCGCGTAGCGCTGCTTGGTCAGTTCTCTTTGCTGGTAAATCTGCTGATACCCTTGTTTGCTAAAAGGCGTCCTTTATCACGCTGCGTGCCTTCTCTGTCCCTCTGTCCCTCTGTCTTTCCGTCGTGTTGAAGCTGTAGTTTTCTTTGCTAAGTCAGGAGTGTCGCTTACCGGCTTGTGCCGTCCATCGTCCTTCCGGCGGCACCGTTCTATTGAAAGAGTAATCCGAGTAAGATTCAGACCGTTTGGATAAGTTCGAACAGCCTTGGATTCGCGCTTGTGCTTTATTAACTCATGGGGAAACCGGCTATGGATGCACAATCACTTCGCAGCCAGCACGACCTCGCGCTTTTTAAACAATTGCTTAAGGATCCCGACGTAGAACGCGTGAACAAGCAAATCGCAACCCAAGCAGAACAAGGCAATTTGGGGATCAGACGTCAGCTATTGGCTACGTCGGTTAGATTGAGCCAAACCATGGCGAAGGATCTGCACGCAACCGCTGATGCTTGTCGCGAAAGGCTGGGTCTGCACCTGCCGCTAGAGCTCTATGTTTATCCGAGCCCTATCTACAACGCCGCATGTGTCAAGCCGGAAGCAGGGCGACTGTTTTTGATGTTCAGCTCCGCCATTCTGGAATCATTCACACCCTCTGAAATTCTCTTTGTAATGGGTCATGAGTTGGGACATCACCTTTACTCACATCACGATATTCCTATCGGCTACATCCTGCGCAGCCAGAATCGACCCAACCCGAAGCTGGCTTTAACACTCACAAGCTGGTCGCGCTATGCCGAGATATCCGCAGACCGCGCTGGTGCTTATTGCGCAGAAAACTTGGAGTCCGTGGCTCATGCATTGTTTAAGCTAGCGAGCGGTTTGAGCGGTCACTACGCCCGTTTCTCCATCGAGGATTTTCTGGCTCAAGTGGATGAAATGCAGCTGGAAAACGGACAACCAGGGCAGGGCGCGCCTACCGAAGACTGGTTTCTTACGCACCCCTTCAGCCCGCTGCGAATGAAAGCCATAAGGTTGTTTCACGACTCGGAGCTAATTGGCCAAAATAAGTTAAATATCAATGATTTGGATATAGGTATTGAGTCACTTATGAGCTTGATGGAGCCTTCATATCTGGAGGGTAAAACGGATACAGCCGAAGCCATGCGTCGGCTCCTCTTTGCCGGAGCCATAGTCGTTGCGGACATCAGTAGTGGTATATCAGAACAGGAAAAAGCCGTGTTTGAGGCATTTTTCGGGCGGCATTCCCTTACAGACAAACTGGATATCGCACTGCTTAAAACCGAGCTTACTGATCGGATTGCGCAAGTGAAATCGCTGACCTCTGTGCCGCAGCGCATGCAAGTCATTCGCGACTTATGTCTGGTGTCCCGGTCTGACGGGCAATCGAGCCAGGCCGAGCGTGGTGCCCTGTGTGACATAGCCCATGCTCTCGAAGTGCCGAAATTGTTTGTCGATCAGACGCTATCGGCAGAAGCAGAGCTCGACTAGCACTTGGTGCGTAGATTCCAAACGGGGCTGTATCTGGTTTGATTTGAGGCCGACACCGCCGGATTTGCTGGCGAGCGATTCCAACGCAACGTCAAGATCAGCACAGAATGCTCGCAAGCACCTGGTTGGCACATCTGATCGATACTGCGGCGTCAGCGGTTATCTGAAACGCTCACGCCGATATCCTGTATTCTTCTAAGCTTATGCATTATTTCTTTACACGCGTGGTAGGAGCCCTGGGTTTTGAGGGAGGCCTGAGCACCATCGCGCTCCTGACCCTCGCGGTAGTACCCGCGTTGTGGCTGGCGCACCCGGCGGTCGGCCTGGCGGGTGGTGCGGCTTGTGCCCTGCTACTTGGGCGTAACCCAGTTGCGCATAGCAGTAAGGTAGCCAAGCTGTGTCTGCAAACGGCTATTATCCTTCTGGGACTGACCATGAACGCGGCGGCACTGGTCAGTCTGAGCAGTACCTATTCTGGCGTCGTGACGCTCTATGTGCTAACCACGCTCATCTTTGGCTGGCTGCTAGCTAAATTCTTGCGGGTTGACGTCGTAACAGGAAGCTTGCTGGCAATCGGGACCGCGATATGCGGCGGCACTGCCATCGCAGCTTGCGCACCGTTTTTCAAGGCCGATGCCGGCCGCATTGGCCTCGCCTTAGGTGCGGTATTTCTGCTTAACATGTTGGCTTTGTTTGCGTTGCCCCCGCTCGGTGAGTGGCAGTCGATGACGCAGGAGGAATTCGGTGCTTTCGTAGCCCTAGCCGTACACGATACCAGCTCAGTGGTTGCCACAGCAGCGGTCTATGGCGATGAGGCCGCAGAAGTCGCGACCACCATAAAACTTGGTAGAACCCTTTGGTTGATACCTGTCGTTGTGGTGCTGGGTATGTGGAAAAACGGCGAACGAGGCAGCGTTCTGTTGCAGCGCGCACGGGTACCGGGTTTCGTGCTCGCGTTCATAGCTGCGGCAGGTTCGGCCAGTATGTTTCCGCTTCCGATCGAGTTGATTGATGGACTGAAGTGGGCGAGCAAGCATTTGCTCGTCGTCGCATTGTTTTTTGTCGGGCTTGAACTGACTCGCGAGACGTTGGCCCGGCTTAGCGGTCGCGAAGGGATTTTTGCGGTATTGATTTGGTTGGCCGTCATGCCAATCGCGTTTGGACTGGTCTTGTTCGCCCGATAGCATAACGATACAAATATTTGTTCTTTGGCAGGCTGGATCGGTCACAGTATCGTTGCACCCATGATTGCACGTATTAAATCTTATTCCCTTCAACTCATCGAGTTGCCGCAGCTGCGCGAGCTTGCCGGTATTGGCGCTTTATTGGCGTTTGTCGGTTACGCGCTATTGCCTCTTTTTAGTTAGGATCCGGCTTTTCTTAGTTAGAACCGCGCCTCTCGCTTTTCTTTCCGCAATTGCTCGCCTATCTGGAATCTTGCTTCTGTTCGTGCAAGTCCTCTTTGTTGCCGACGGTGATTACGCGATTTTTGCCGCTTCTAAGGTTTACCCTTTGTTACAAGCTGGACCAGTGATGGCGAGGGACAGACTGAGGCTTATCCAGTCACCCAGGTAGCCTGAAACGTTTTATTGCCTTCACTAAGCGACCTAGGTGAACTTGTTGGGGCTTTGAGCGATGGCTACGACGCTGAGAAGCTTGCCCTCGTCTTGAGCTCGCCCTGCCAACGCTTAAGATTGTCCAATTCTGGCAACTCAACAACCTTCACAGCGCGGGCAAAATCCACAGCGACGCACAGGCTAATATCTGCAATGGAAAATTGATCGCCGGCAAGATAGGGCGTTTGCGCCAGCTGATCGTCAAACATGTTAAGTGCTTTGGACGCCTTTGCGGCGCAAACATGGCCCCAGGCTTCGACGCACGTTTCGCGGTCTTTAAAGATAGCTGTGATATTACGGAAAGCGCCCGCTACCTCATTAAAGAAGTTAATTTCAGCGCGACGTTGCCACATATCGATCTGGGCCTGAGCCAATGCGGTGTCGCCAAACAGAGAGGGGCCATCGGTGATGGCGTCGAGGTAGCGAGAGATAGACACGGATTCTCCGATAAAGGTTCCATCATCAAGTTCGAGTACGGGAACACGGCCGCCGGGATTCTTCGCCAGAAACTCGGGGCTGAGGTTTTCGCCAGCACGAATATCTACCGGGACGCGTTCAATCTCGATCCCTTTCTCAGCCATTGCGATATGGACTCGACGCGCGTTCGGCGATGGGGCTTCGTGTAGTTTCATGTGGTTTTTCCTGTTTGGCTAAAGGGCTGTTTCGCGTATCCATATCGCGCAGTGCTTTGCAACGATTTACACGATTGAACTTAGCGTCTGTTCAGACCATGCTCAAGCGCATTGAAGAGGCTGTAAGAATTATATTGAGGAGATTGTTATGGGAACCCCTGCTCGCGTCGTCATATTGCCCGCCGAATCGTCTACCTTACGGATCGAGTCATTGGAACTGCCTGACCCGGGTCCGAATCAAGTTGTTGTGAAGCAGTTCGCATCTGGTGTTTGTCACTCGCAATTGCATCAGATGCATGCGCCGCGCAAAAAGCCTGTGCTGTTAGGCCATGAGTCCACTGGTGTGGTGCTTGAAACCGGTAGCGCGGTCGCTCACGTTGCCCCTGGCGATGTCGTGATGGTGACCTGGGTGCCGCGTCAGGCGCAGGCGGAAACCGTGCCTCCTGTAGCTGCGTCGCTACAACTTATGGAAGGCTTGGCAATATCGCAGAATGTATTTACCTGGGCGGACCACACCATCGCGGATCAGCAGTATGTGGTGAAAGTAGATCCAAACATCAAAACCGATGTGACCGCTATCATCGGCTGCGCAGTTATGACGGGCGCTGGTGCAGTGATCAATACGGCGGATGTTCAGCCAAATGAGAGCGTGGCAATCTTTGGTGTCGGTGGTGTTGGTTTATCTGCCGTTGTCGGCGCACGCATGGCGGGCGCGACGCCCATCATTGCCGTCGACCTTGATGACGCAAAACTCGAGTTTGCGAAGCGCTTTGGCGCCACCCATGTGATCAACGCCAGCAAGGAAGATCCGGTCGCGGCCATTCATCAACTCACCATAAATAATGATCGGTTCAATTTTGCGGGAGCGCCTGTATCTGGCGCGGATTATGCGTTCGATTGCATCGGCATCAAACAGACCATGGCGCAAATTGTTGCGGCTTGCCGCAATGGTCACTTCGGCGCGCACGCGGGGGGCAAAGCGGTTTTGGTAGGCGTACCGACTACGCCTGCGGAGCTGAACGCAGTAGATTTGCTGATTAACGAAAAACAATTTATCGGCAGCATTGGCGGGTCCTGTTCGCCGGATAGGGACTTTCAGCGCTTTCTTGAATGGGAAGACAACGGCGATTTGGCTCTGGATCAAATGGTCACGGAGCGCTTCAGCATTGACCAAATCAACGAAGCCACCGACGCGTTAGCCAATGGCGAAATAGCTGGCCGAGCGATTTTGGAATTCTAAGCAGGTTAGCGTAATGCAACGGCGCTGCTGTTTGGGTTGTGCCCGCTTGTCGCTTTGCCTATTAACATTTGGAGAAATTGAGTGATCAAGGTCCTGACTCGTCTGCTATGTCTCGTTGGTATTAGCGCGATGTCGGTAGCGAGCTATGCCATCGACATTCCCCCTGGCCAGGGTATTGCGCCGCCGCCTGGAAAAAGTTCAATCCGATTTGAAGTAAATTCGGTGAGGGTAGGTGAGAAGTACCGGGACAGTGAGTCGCTAAACACGGGTTCGGAACTGGAGTTCAACAGTCTTGGCATTCAGTACTCGCGTAGCCTGATGATCAAAGACCGATTGGCAGGTTTTTATGTCAATTCAAGTGTCGCAAGCGCGGTCCCCGGTGGCAGCATTGCTGCGCAAGGCGACGCTAGCGGCATAACGGATTCGGCTGCCGCGCTTGTGACCTGGCTACATGCCGACAAGGCGAAAGGACGATACGTGGTATTCGGTGGCTTTGTGGTCGTGCCAACAGGTGATTATGACAGCGACCGCGCGATCAATTTTGGTGGCAATCGCTTTGCTGGTGGATTTCAGTTGGGCTACCACACTCGGTTGGCGAAAAAGTGGGATGGCATGGTGACCACCGACGTTATGTTCACAACGAAAAACGACGATTATCGAATCACCCACCAAACCTATGAACAAGATCCCCTTTATTCAATGCAGTTCACTTTGATGCATAACATCGACCCAAGTCTGATGTTATCCGCGACCTACTATATCTATCGGGGCGGAGCAGGTCACTTAGATGGTGTGGCTATGGATAACGACGTCTCCCGCAACCGCTACGAAATGGTTCTGTCTAAACGCGTAAAATCTGCCAAGTACTATTTGTTTGTCGGTAAAGACAACGATACTGCAAACGGATTCATCGAGGATCGACGTGTATCACTGCGGTATCAGTACTACTTTTAGGGGTAAGCAGAGGAAGGCGCTGTGCTGCTCAAGTCTGACGGCCTTGTATGCGCGGGTTTTTTGTATGGCGGCCAAGCGTAGATAAGAAGCTATCGCTGCAACAGTTTGGAATGCCAGACTTTTAATGCTTTGTCCTTGTGTTCTTCCTCTGTATTTATCATTTGTGTCGCTGCACTTGTGTGGTGACCTGTCACATACTCGCAATGATTCGGCGTAGGCGTTAAATCTTATTGAGGATTTGCTTTTCTGAGACATATCACGCATATCTACCGGTAACGCGGACTTCCAAGGGAGAGCAAGGATGGACGGGATTCACGACCTGGGGGGCACTCAGGGTTTTGGCGCAATCACTGTCGAAGTGGACGAGCCGACTTTTCATGAGCCTTGGCAGGCGACAGCTTTTGCGCTGATGATGGCGACCCAAATCGTAATGCGTAGTCACAACGCGGACGAGTATCGCCACTCAATTGAGCGCATGTCGCCGCCACATTATTTGTTGGCCGATTACTACGAGCGGGTACTAACGGGCACGACAACGTTATTGGTGGAGAAGGGCTTTCTCGATGCCAAGGATCTTACTAAACGTGCCGGTGCGGCATTTCCATTAGCCGGACCTGTCGCGGCAAACCCGATGGCAGACCTTGCGCCACAGCCAGAACCGCGGTTTAACGTCGGGGATCGTGTGCGCGTTTTACCAATTGGTCCAGCCGGTCATGTACGTGCGCCGAAATTCTGTCGTGGTCATGTCGGCGTTATTCTGCATAGAGCACCAAGGTTCCGTTTTCCTGATGCATCGGCGCATGCTGGCGAATATCGGAAAGAGCATACCTATCATGTTGAATTTACTGCGCAAGACTTATGGCCCAGCGCAAGCGTGGACAACGCTTCTGCTCGCGATTCCGTAGTAGTAGATCTTTGGGACAGTTACTTGGCGGCGGCATCATGAGTGAGAAACCCGTAGCCGCTATCGCAACGCGCGCCGAGGCGGTAAAGGCGGCCTTAATCGAAAAAGGGTTGTTGTCCGCCCAGCAAATCGAAGAATTCGAGCACCTGGCCGAAGCCTGGCGGCCCGAGAATGG
>MDTB01031856.1_pt1 | contig 12290 bp, 13 predicted proteins | sample 811161 | NCBI WGS metagenome assembly MDTB01 (sample SAMN05326650, study PRJNA326480) | marine metagenome | isolation source: seawater | place: Mediterranean Sea | collected 2009 | reverse complement strand
GTTCTATTTTTTTTGAAAACCATATATCGTCATCATCGCAAAACGCAACGTATTTACCAGTTGACCTTTCAATACCCTTATTTCTAACATGACCAACACAAGGATAACCAAATTTTACTTTTGAATTTTCTTCCAAATGTATAATAGTGATATTATTCGCTGTCCAATCGTAATCATAATATTCTTTTTGGGTTGACCTATCGTTAATTACAATAATCTCTAAATTAGTGTAGGTTTGATTTTTAACTGATTCAATTGTGTTCAATAAATATTTGAACCTATTGAATGTTGGAATAATAACAGAAACCTTTTCCATTATATTTATATAATTAATTAATTTTTATTAATATCCGTATTAATCTTCATTCCCCATCGTTACATTTAAATAATATAAATGATCTGATGTACTTGTACAATGCATCGGACTACATGAATTTGAACATGTGCTATCTTCTCCATGTAAATCATCGCAAATTTTATATTCTGAATTTTCTCTATTATACCATATCTCGTTTGATAAATGTAAAAATCCTAGAAATTCTTCTGGTAAATGAGGGACCATATCATAATAATGAGTTACTCTATATGATGTAAATGAAAATTTATTAAAATATTGAGAAAAGTATTCATTTCCTACACGCGGAGAACCGAAAGTAATTAAATACTTTAACACATAATCATTATATATCGATAAAATATCAAATGCTGTTAATGTTGCTATTGCTGCTCCTGATGAATGCCCCGTTAAAAATATGTTATTTGTGTTATATTTTTTTGATAATCTTGATAAATTATCCATTAACTCTATCTTTGAATTATTATATTCTTTGTAGAACCCCTTTGCTACTTCTATATTCGTATCGTTATATGGAGCTATTTTTTTTATTCTTATATTATCTATCCAATTTTCTATATTTGATGAACCCCTGAATGAAATGAATAAACTATTTAATACACCATCATACCCCAGTAATGACCGCAATCCATCATTTTCTACTATATTTGTTAAAATTATGGATGGTTCACATGTACTACAATTCCATTCATCTATTGTTGAAACACAATATGAAGCTTCTGCTAAATCTACTGCATGTTTTGATAAATTTTCATCGTATGCTTTGGTTGTACAAATAAATAATAGTAATATTAACAATAACATATATATTATTTTATATTATATTATAATATATATTATGTTTTCTGCAGGTGACCTTGTATATATTAAAAAATACATGGGTAATTCACTTGGACCTGATACAAATAAAATATATGCTATTAACAGCATGATTAAAACACCAGTTTTAAAATATGGAAATATTTTCGAAAAAAGTTGTATATTAAGTAATGGACACGAACAAATTATATATACATATAATACTTTTACAAAAGAAAGAGTATTTTATATTGAACATGTACCATGGTATAAAAAAATAAACTGTTGTTAATTATCTATTCTAACATTTGCAATCTTATCTTTTGTTTCAATTTATTTTGGTCCATAAATAAATATATCTGAAATTTCTTTTTTTTGAAATTTTCTACTTCACTTCTTACTGTTATTCTTGATGCCATTTTTAATTCAGGTAAGTATACTATATATTGAAATAATCCATCATTTCGCTGTATTTTATCAAATAAATATCCATTATATGTCTTTTCTAGTACATCTGGATTCGTAAAACACATATGTAACATATTACAATCTATTTGTATTTTACGAATTGCTCTCATCGTAACATTTACATATTCTAATTCAGATATCCATTTATTATAGAAATCTATTGCATCTTTACTTAACTCAATCATTTTATGATTTATCTGAAATTGTATCATATTCAATAAATCAACTAATCGTCTTATTGGTGAAGTTATGTGGATATATGACTCTAAATCTAACATTTCATGCTTTTTTGAAAAGTCTGTACTATATTGTCCAGATGAACTATTCCATACTTTCAAAAATTTGGTTACATCATCTGGTATATTTTCTGGTATTTCACATTCTTTTCCAAATGCAGCTGACCTGAATATTCCATTATTATTTTTTATCATATCTTTTCCACATTGATAATTCATTAGTATCATTAAATATGTTATCACATCATAACTATTTGATATTTCAGATGTATAATTATTTTTATTATTCATTTCCCATACAACGTTTTTTAACAAATTATAATCCTTCATATATAATAAACTATCTTCCTCATAACGATAATTTTTTACTACTTTTATTGAACAATTCTTGAATGATATATCTATTATTTCATTATCTTTGATTTCTATATCTACTGCAAATGCAAATCTTGTTTGTTGTTCCTGTAAACTACACAAACAATCTGATAATACTGTTGGTAACATCGGTCTTTTTCTATCAGGTAAATATATTGTAGATACCCTTGTTGAAAATGATTTCCATAGTCCCAATAACTCTATCCACAAAGTTACATTTGATATATATATACTTATTATTGACGTTTCATCATTCTTTTTGAAACTAATTGCATCATCATAATCTTCACAACCTTCTCCATCAATCGTAAATATATTTTCACTTGTACGATCTTCCATATTTGGATATCTATTTTGTATCAAATCTATAAACTCCAATCTAGATTTACTTTTTAATGCATTTGATGTTGCACGGTTAAATCCCTGTATTGACGCGTTCAAGCTTTTACAATACAATTGATATTCATAGAAATTATCTAATTGATCTACATTTCCTATATTCTGTTTTATTTTACCGTATGGATGCTTACTATCCCAATTTGAATATTCAAATGTTACATATTTATTTACCATCTTCTTTTTAAACCCCATCTTTTTTATTTCATATGATACAAGAAACACAGGTAATCGTCTATCATCTGGAATGCATTTATATAGATTTTTTCCATTCATTTTTCCATATGTTTTATTCTGATCAAGCACTAAAACACCAGGCATGCTATCTACAGAATGAACTGTTGAATGTAATAATTTAATATTTTTATCTTCATCTAATGCAAATACATCTCCACTAAACAACTTATCATTTACGGGTTCTACACCTGGATTATCAACTTCTCCCAACGATGAAGCATTTATAAAACTATATTCCGTATATTCTCTATTCTCTATGTATATCCGAAATTGAGTTTCCATAATTATATTGTTATTTTTATTCTATATAATTTTAAAATAATATATCAATTATTTTTAATATTAATATTATATATATGTCATCATCGCCGACTACTTTACCAAAATTGAAAAACTCCCCACAATTACCTACTACAGTAGATGCGTTATTAAAAACACCAAAAAAGAACACACCTATGTTGCCATCACTTACACGAACAGAAATTGTACCCAGTGAAAACCGTAAAACTGATGTTCGCCCAAAACCGCAAGTAGAAGTGGACGCCCAAAAGGTGGTAAAAAGTCAAAGAAAAGTAAAAAATTAAGAAAGAATAATAAATCTAGAAAGAGTAGAAAATCTAAAAGAAAACATAAGCGATCTAGACGCTCATAATTTATTTAGTTTAATATAAATTCAAATAATCATATTAATATTAAACATATCTAATAAGATGGATAACTTGCTTGAAGTAACATACCACATTGTCCATCACCATTATTATATTGCTTTCCTCTTCCTAACTTGATATATCCACCATCACCCCAAGTTTCACTCCATGAGTTCTTAACCAAATAATAGTCCTCACCTCCTTCACTTCCATATCCTACAGCAAGGACACCATGGTCAAGCTTTGTTCCACAATCACCTGTAAATACGCCTGATTTATATAGTTGGAAGTCTTTTTGGTCTGCCTGGATAGCAATCGATACTGGTTGTGTATACAAAGCAGTCATCATAGCATCGTCTGAGCTTGGCTTTACATCATAATATGTAGTAATATCACTTCCTGCTACATTTGTGCAACCGCTAGACATACAGTCGCCCCTATCCTTCGTTTCTCCAGAAAAATAAGGGTAATCGCTTTCACTACACAAACCCTTTTGCTTAATAATCCAATTAAAAGCATTATCCATTAATCCACCGTTGCAACCATGGTCTTTTCCACCATTACCTAATTTATCACAATCCACTAATTCTTGTTCAGAAAATGACATGGACTTTTTGTTCTCGATATAATATGCTCCCTCTAAAGCACCTGTTGTAGAAAAACTCCAACATGAACCACATTGTCCTTGATCCTTTACTGGAGTGACTGCACCATCCTGTACCCAATCAACACTGTCACTGTAATCATATGATACAGTTTCATACTTTGAACTTTCTTCTCTTGAACCCAAAAATTCTCTATTTTTCCTAAATCCCATGTGTTCGCTAAATTGATCACTAGACATTCCAGAAAACTTATTGTGACCTAGAGTATATGTCATGTTTCTACCATTAATCTCATTAATATATTCATCGTTTGATCTCCAATTCTCAAACATTCCATATTTTGATTCATCCTTACTTAATCCATGCTCTGACAACCACGCCTCAAATCTATCATAAAGATTTGCATGGGCTACGCCCGAAAACAACAAAAAAATCATTCCAAAGAATTTCATTATAATTATACTTCCGAATATTTTTTTATACTATTTTGAAATATTGAATTTATTAATATCAGTTATTTTTTTCATCTATTTCTATTTTTATATTCTCTTTATCTAGCGTCTCTTCTTTATTTTCTGTTATATTTTCATCAAAAGATATCTTCTTATATTTATCTTTTTTTATATTATGAATTTGCAAATAATGCATTCCTAAAAACGGTAATATTGATACTATATTGAAATAATTTCTATATTTTAAACTTATCAATCGTGTATCTTTATTTAATTCTATACTATAAAACCAGTATGCTGGTATAAAAAGTGTTTGTCCTTCATATAAAGTTATATCTATCGTTTTTATTCTTTTAAAATCATTTATAAATTCATCTTGTACATTCCAGGGATTAATACTACTTCTAAATTCAAAATTTACATAATCCATTATTGGGTATAAATTATTCATATGTTCAGGTGCTACTAGTTTTATTTTACTATTTCCATTTGATGCGTATATATAATTTCTATAGTTTATTTCATATCTCAACGGTGTACGACTATTATCCGAACCCATTATTATATCATAAAAACAATTTGAATGTAATGGAGGTCTAAAAAACTTATCTCTATTTTGGAATATTTTTATTAAACCTGTATCTTTAATAAATTCTTCGTTATGTTCTGAATAATATTGATTATTCGTGTCTTTATTAAATAATATATTTGATTTTGTATAATTTAAAGGTAAATAAAGTAACTTATCCGTTCCATCTTCTAGTGTATCTCTTATTGATAAATCATTATCTTTATATACGTCATTTAATGGTAATTTATTCAGATTTATATCTAAAATATTTCTACTTATTATTACTGGTTGTTTTAAATTACACATCTCCTCTAGATGTTCCTTTGATGTTTCATTATACTCATACACTTCTGGCTCACTACTTGTACTTATATGATAATTTATATGGATATATAAAAACAATACAATTAAAAAAACAATTAACTCTAATAGATACGGCATTAACATCATTTCATATTTATTTTAATTTGTTTTGACGTATTATTTAGAATTCATCGTCATTTTCTGAAATTTTTGGGGCTAAATAAAATCTCAAATAATTATCTTTTTCTTCATCATCTAGAAGATATATTACTTTTAATGGTAAATCCTTATGAAATGATAGATAAATATCCTTTGATATTTTTAGAAATTGTGTAAACATATGCATATATCTCGTTGCATATGAATTACTCATATGCAAACCTTCTTCTACTTCACACCCTTCCAGATCATCTAAATTTATTTCTATTTTCATCTCACCTTCCTCTATTGATTCAGATTTCAAAAATACTTTATCTTCTTTATACATTACATCTACTGTATCTCCAAAACCAGATAGTTGATCTATTAGTGATTTAAATTTCTTAGATGCCATCGATATATCTAATTGATAATCACTTTCAGGTATTAGCATCATTTCTTCATCATTATCTATCATCGGTACTTTAAAATATTTGTTAAAACTATCTTTATTTTCCTTTTCCGATATCAAGTCTATTTCAAAATTATCATTCTCCATATGCATATTTATGTTTTGTCCTGCTCCACGTGCATTTAATATCTTAAATAAAATACCACTGTTTACACCTATTACTTCTTCTGTATCTACATTATATTCATCAAACCAACTTGCCAATAGATTTAGCTCATATATACTTACATGAGAAGGATCCATTCCTTGAATATAAATCTTTTCATTTTCTATATGAATATTTATATTTGCTGAAAACAGCTTTAAATGTTGAAATACATTCACAAAATCAATACACTTTTGCTCATCAATTATCTTGATTATCATCTTTATTATAATAATGTTTAAATCTTAAAATTATTTTCAATTTTAATTATAAATGTTAAAAACGAAATTATTAGATGAATTAATGGAAAATATTGATAAAGACCCCCCTTCTACACCTGAAATATATGATATCGTTCTTGATAGTGGTGCTAATAATGGAGGATATTTAGTTGGTTGTCTATTATACCTAAAGGAACTTGAAAAAAAGAAATATATTAAAATCAGAAAAATTTCGGGAAGTAGTATTGGTTCTATATGTGCTTTTTTTTATATGTGTGACCATTTAGAATTGTATGATGATATTTATTCTAATACTAGAAATGATATCATTAATAATTTAAGTTTAAAAAAGTCAGCTCAAATGTTAAAAACTTTTTTTAATGGACAAAAAGATGACTTTTACCTTCTTTTTAATAATAAGCTTTATATTTCATATTATGATATTATTAAAAAATGTGATATTGTTGTTAACAATTTTAAAAGCAATAAAGATTTATATTTAAAATTACGTTATTCTACATTTTTACCTTTATTTATAGATGGAAGACTATCTATGAATAATAAAACTGATGCTGGAATACCTCATATTTTCTATGAGGATAATAAGGTTTTATTTATTAATTTAACTACAGTTAAAAAATTTACAACGCAATTAAATCTATCTACTAAAAACTCTATGTATAAAATACTTCATGGTATTATTGATATACATCAATTTTATACTACAGGATTAAAAACGGAATTATGTAGCTATGTTAATAGTTGGACTACATATGAAGTACTTATATTTAAACTTAGGGTTTTATGTCTTTATATCGTTAAATTTATTTTATCATATTTAATTGAATTAAAAACACACTATGAGACACATAATGAAGAATATAAAGCTAACCTATTTGAATATATTGCTTCTATTATTAGAAACTACATTTTACTTCCACAGAATTTTTAGTTTTCAGTTATAACTTCTTCTACTACTTCTTCTACTTCTTCTACTACTCCTTCTACTACTTCTTCCACTATTTCTTCCACTACTTCTTCACTCTCTCTTGTCTCATCTTTTTTCTCATCATTTGTTTCAATATCTCCATGTTCGTTTATTTGCATTTGGATGTTTTCTGAACTATCTTCTCCTGGGCTTTCGAGAGACTTTTCACCGTCCTCTTCTGGATATGTTAATATTGTATTATCCCCACTATCATCTGCTATCTGTGTTGTTGAAATCTCCTCATGTTCAAATCTATTTCTAAATTCTCTAAATTCTTCTGTCAATTCATGAAGAGCATTATTTAATTGTGCTATCTCATTATCTTTTTCTTCTTTTATACTTTTTATTTCCATTTTAATACTATTCATATTTGGAATACTTTGCACTATTACATCTTCCAATTCACGTTTTAATAGTGCTATTCTTTCATCTATATTTGAACCTCGTGTTGTGTATTTATCAATTTCAAGACCACTATCTTCCAATACATCTTCTATTATAGATACTTTTTTATTTATCATCGCGAATGCTTCGGGTATTGATAATTCTCTTCTTACTTGTGCTCTCTCTTGAGGAGGTGTCGGAGGTATAAAATTTCTTTCTCTAGTTGCCTGTGGTGGAGGCATAGTACGGGGTTGATTACTTTGCAATTGCGAGACGCGTTGTCTTGAACTTAATGTTTTATTAATCGGTTGTGGAGGAGCTTGTGGTTCCTTACCCATTATCGAATTACTTCCCATTATAAATGGGCTTGTCCGTCTATTTTTTGCTGATGCCATTGCACGACTACTCATTCTTTAATTATATGTTATTAATTTTTTAAATTATAATTACGCATTATCTTAATTGATATAAAAAAAACACATATATATATAAATATAAATGGACTTTTTTAATGCAATTAAAATTGAAGATAAAATTTTTGAACAATATATTGGTAAGTATGAAATTAATAGTATTATTGACTATCTTGCTGCTAACATTAATGCTAATTATATGCATTCTTCATCAATAGAAGAACCATTAATTATTATTGGAATATTAAATGGTTCATTCATGTTTTTATCTGATTTGGTAAAAAAACTTAACATTCCATGTGAAATTCATTTTATTAAAGTCTCTTCATATATTCGTACTAAAAGTTCTGGGAATGTTACTAGTATTTTGGGATTAACCCGAGATATTACTAATCATAATGTTTTAATTGTTGAAGATATTATTGATACTGGTACAACTATGGTTAAATTATTACAAGATTTATCATTACAAAACCCTAAAAATATTGAAATATGTACATTTTTATATAAAAAGTCTAAATGTGTAAATGAATTGGATATTAAATATATTGGTAAAGAAATAGAAGATAAATTTGTTATCGGGTATGGTCTAGATTATAATAATATTGGCAGAAATCATGATACTGTATACGCATTAATTTCTGATACATAAATAATATAAATTAATACATTTAAAACTAATTTATATTATTTCATATGAGATTTCTTATACCTATTATTGTTGAATCACAAGATGACCTTAAATTTATTTCTAATATACAAAGTATTCTTAATATATTTGATATAGATTCTATTGTACGAGTTTCCTCACCCCATAAATCATGTACTGATTTACTTAATATTATTAATGATTATGAAAAGAATTCTAATGTTAAGACTTATATTACTATTTCTAGTAAATCTGTTGAACATAATACATTTATTGATGATAATACATTAAAACCTGTATTCTCTTATTTTTGTATGCCTACTGGTTATGATACTGCTACAATTTCAGCTATTAAAGTTTTATGTTTATTTGATAATACTATTACACCCCGTTTTAAACAATACAAACAAACTCTCATTATTTATAATCGTGTTCAGGATATTACTAATAAATATAAAAACATTATTGACAATAAAATTATTAACAAATCGACATTTGATGCTATATCTTTATTATCTGATACTGATACTAATATGAAAATTAATAAAATACAAAATATTAGTAACAAGTGTGACTATCTATTATTATCTTTTACTGATAAATTTTATGTTCTTAACCAATATATTACTAATATTCCATATAAAGCTGAGGTATTGCATAGAATTAATATCTGGTGGTATAATCAATTGAATAATTTAGTGCCAAATCATTTTATATATAGCGAATCTAGTGATAAATGTATTATTAGAATTCAGAAATGTAAACCCTTACCCATTAAATTTTTAGTATATAATTATCTTACTGGTTATTTATGGGAAAGTTATAAAAATGGAGTTAGAACATATTGTAATTATGAATTACCTGACGGAATGGTTGAAAATCAATCTTTGCCTCATATCTTTTTTACTACCACCAATATGGATTATAAATTTATTACAAAACAAGATATATTATCACAAAATATTATGTCTAAAGAATTATTACAACTATCTGAAGATTATTCACGCAAAATATTCAATTTAGGTCAAAATATTTCTAATCAAAATGGTTTGCTACTTGTTAATACTAAGTATGAATTCGGTATTAATACTTATGATAATCTTATGTTGGTGAATGAACTTCATACTCCAGACACGAGTTTGTTTTGGTTACAACATTGTTATCTTGAAAGATTTAAACTAAATAAAAAACAATACCAATTTGGTAAAGAATATATTGTAAATTGGATTAACTCTAATTATACTATTCCTCATGACGGCAATATTGCTATATCTGTTACGAATAAAATTACTAACAATTTTACTTTCAACTATTTATGTTTTTATGAATTAATCACAAATACACCCCCTATTATTACCTATGAAGATGAGAGTATTATTACTATTGCATTATAAATGATTATAATTATGAATTAATATTATAATTATTATTAAAAATGATTTTAAAATATTACTAGATACATATTATAAATAACATGAATTTTGTAGTTGAAAATCAACAACGTCCCAATCTAAAGCCTATCGTGAAATGGAGCGGAGGGAAAAAGGACGAACTTAAACAAATTTTACCACATATTCCAGATAATATTTCTACTTACTTAGAGCCATTTATCGGTGGTGGTGCAGTATATTTTCATTTAAACCCTGAAAAATCTGTTATTAATGATGTTCATAAAGAGTTGGTTGATTTATACCAATCTATCAAAGATGGACATAGTGACGATATTTATAATTTTATGAAAGAACATCCTAACGAAGAGGAGACATATTATAAGGTTAGAGCATATGATAATACAGATGTTTTAGATAATGCAAAGCGATTTTACTATTTAAGAAAAACTTGCTTCCGAGGTATGCTTCGATATAATAGCAAAGGGGAATTTAACATCCCATACGGTAGATATAAAAATTATAATTTTGAAGATATTAAGAACCCCGAATACGAAAATATTCTGAAAAGAACCGAAATATTTAATACTAGTTTCGAAACCATATTTAATGATTATAACCATAACGATAATTTCATGTTCTTAGACCCACCATATGATAGTGAATTTACTGATTATGGTTATTGTACTTTTGGAAAAGAAGAACATTATTCCTTAGCTAAATGTTTCAAGGAAACTAGCATTAGATGTCTTATGATTATCGGTAAGACACCCTTCATTCAAGAACTTTATCAAGATTATATCGTCGGCGAGTATGACAAAAAATATAGGTTCAAGCTACATTCAGGAAGAGTTGGTGATGAAATCAACACTAAACATCTCATTATTAAAAATTATTAATTATTTTACTTAAACAAACATCTTATTCATTTTTTTACCTAATCCTCTAAAACATGAATAGTAATCTTCATCATTCCATTCAAAATCTATATTTTTTAGAAAATCTTCAACATGGTCTACTTTTACTCCATTATCTTCGCAACTTTGTATGTGCTTTAATGTATTATTTGTCTTATTCAATTCATTCAATTCATTCAATTTATTTCTTGAATATACCGACCAATTCAGAATACCACAGTCTATCGAATAACCTTTATATTTTTCTTTTAGAAATGGTACAAAGACTTGGTTTATCTTCTCAAATGTTATCGGCAATTTCTCAGTATCCAGTTCTATGTTACCCTTGCACTCTCTAATATAAACTATTTTTTTTAAATGGTCAATCCATGCCAGATCTATATCCTTCTTCGTATCTTTATCCTTCTTCTTATCTTTATCCTTCTTCTTATCTTTATCCTTCTTCTTATCTTTATCACCTTTAACATCCACTATTTGAACACCACACTTTATTAATTCTATATTCGGTGATATTCTTATCATCTCCTTAAACATCTCTTCCCCTACTTTCCCCATTTTTATTGAGATTGATTGTTTAGATGGCTCTTCTCCCCATAATAACCATTTTAAAGATCCAGGTGCTGTCTTCGTTACCCCTTTCTCAACTATCTTATTTGTACAGTCTGTTAAGACTTTCTTAACTTGACAAATCTTGTATAAATTTTCGAAATTCATCCTAATATATTTTAATTGTACATATAAAAATTATGGATTCTACATCAATTTTTTTTAAATAAATTAACGGAAAAAAATAGCGATTTTTCAAAATGGACATTTTCAAAAACAGCGACTTTTTCAAAATGGACATTTTTTCGGAGAAAATAGAAATCTCGCGAAAATCTCACAAAAATCTACCAAAATTTACATGTTTTTGAAATATGAATTTTCCTAGAAGATGCTGTCATTTTCATTTATTTTTTAATTGGTTGTTACCATCGAAAATATTTTTGTGGGAAAGTATATTAACTTTTGAGAAATGGACAAAATTAAAATGTCCTTTTTTGAAATCGGGAGTTCAACCTCTCACAAAAAAAATACTCAATAACAAAATATTATATAAAATAATGAAAATAAGAGCATTCTCTAGCAAAAT
>MDTB01178440.1_pt1 | contig 12291 bp, 8 predicted proteins | sample 811161 | NCBI WGS metagenome assembly MDTB01 (sample SAMN05326650, study PRJNA326480) | marine metagenome | isolation source: seawater | place: Mediterranean Sea | collected 2009 | reverse complement strand
CCAAAATAGCTATCTACTTCATCGATTACTTTTCCCGTAAGATTGATGAATTTCAATTTTATATCATACAAATGAGGATGGTCCGGCGACCAAAGTTTTGCTTCGGGTATATCCAAATACAATCCCTCATTTGGGGCTGTAATTCCCGAGACTATTTTTTCACTATTATAAAACACATCCACTCTTATTCTATAACCACCAACTAATGGAATATTACTGAAAGGAACAATAGTGACTTTATTTTGGTCTATATCGGTCGTTATTTTAACTTCTTTTAAATAGGTTTCTGAGGAAACTGATTCTAACCATACCGTTTGCCAAATACCACTCACTGGCGTATAGTATATACCGCTAGCATTAATCTGTTGTTTTCCTCTAGGTTGTGAACTAAAATTAGTTCCATCTGTTACAGCTAGGACTATTTTTTGACTTCCAATGGCTTTGAGATAAGGGGTGATATTGAATGAAAATCGGTCAAATCCACCTTTATGAGTTCCCACCAAAATATCGTTTACCCAAACAGCACAATTGTAATCCACTGCTTCAAAATGAATAAGTACATCTTTGTTTCCCCAGTTTTTGGGGATACTAAAGGTTTTTTTATACCACATTTTGTCATCTGGGTTAATATTTTTTCCAACACCCGACAAAGCAGATTCAAAACTAAAAGGAACTAGAATTTTACCTTGAAATTTTTTTGGTTGTGGTTGGTTGTTTTTTAAAATGGCAAAATTCCATAATCCGTTGAGATTTTTCCATTGTGTTCTTTCAAATTGGGGGCGTGGATACTCCTGCCAAACATTTTCTAGCGTTACTGTTTTAGCCCATTTACTCGTGATCATTCCTTCAAAAGTTTTCCAGCTTTGTGCTTGTAAATTCGAAACGAAAAATATAAACGGTACTAACAATATATTTTTTCTCATTACTAGGTTTTCAATAGAAAGATATAAAAAGTTGTTTAAATCAAAATTTTTCTTCCAAACATTGGCGTTCAGAAAATTATTAATTTGGTTTTTAAAAAGCATTATATTGTGAAATTGAATAAATAATTCATGGAAATATTAGAAACGTTGTGGAATGACAAATTATTTAATTATTAAAAAATCAATCAATTAATGAATAAAATCGTTTACTCATATCTGTTTGTGTTCACATTTTTAACAAATCAGAATAATATAGAGCTCTTTAATGGCAATGATCTTTCTGGATGGGTTAATTATGGAGGTGGAAAATTTTATGTAGAGGATGAATGTATTGTTGCTATTTCCAAAAAAGGATTACCCAATACCTTTTTATATACAGAAAAGAAATATCAAAATTTTGAATTAGAATTTGATGTCAAATTAGATACCGTTTTAAATTCAGGAATTCAGATAAGAAGCAATATTTATCAGAAGCAAACCAAAACCATTCGCTGGGGTGGGCGTTTTGATGAAAATGGAGAAAAAGAATTAAAGGTTCTAAAAAATAAAGCGGGTAGATTTTGGGGCTATCAAATAGAAATTGATCCAACATCTAGATCATGGAGCGGTGCCATATACGAAGAAGGGGGAAGAGGTTTTCTTCACACACCAGGTATAAATGAGAAAGTAAAATCAGCTTTCAAACCTCTGGAGTGGAACCACTTTAAAGTGAGGGTTGAAGACAACCACATACAATCTTGGATCAATGGAGTAATGATAGGCGATGTTTATGATGACCTTACCGATAACGGATACATTGGACTTCAGTTGCATGGAATCGGAACAAATGATCATAAAAACAACAAAGAAATACGTTGGAAAAACCTTGTTCTAACAAAACTCTAATCACAATTAGGGGTTTCTATGAATATTTTGGTATTCTTATTTTTATTTACCTTAGGCTCAGATAAGCGTGGCATAAATGTTGACCGTAAAGTGTCAGTAAAAACCATAGTCTTCAGCAATGATTATATACCTTTTTGTGGTTTCGATTACAATACCTACTAAAATGATTATTTTGAGTAAGGATACTAAATTATATAGGGTTAAGGGAGTTTGTGATGAAAATAAATTTTTTTAAATTTATAAATTGTAAATCATCATCCTTATAATGCGGAGAAAGGTTAAGCTTATTATTGGACTGGGCGCAATGCTCATTTTGATGGTTCTTTTTTTCATTAAACTCCGCCCAAAACATGAAGTTGATTTTTCTACTGAGGTAAAACCGATACTTAACAAGCATTGCATCTCATGCCATGGGGGGGTCAAGAAAACCTCGGGTTTTAGTGTTCTTTTTGAATCTGAGGCGTTGGGAGTCACCCAATCTGGTAAACCCGCAATAATACCCGGTAGTGCCAGAAATAGTGAATTAATCAAAAGATTACACTATACAGACCTAGAGATGCGCATGCCGTACAAGAAACCTGCACTTTCAAAGGCGGAAATCAAAACGCTGACTGAATGGATAAATCAAGGTGCCAAATGGGGAACCCACTGGGCGTACCTTAAGGTAGAGGAGAAAGCTACTCCCGAAACCGCATCGGTGTATGAAGATCAAGGTTTCCTATCTAATTCTATCGACCATTTTATTGCTGCGAGGATGGAGGAAAAACAACTTCTACCCAATCCTCCCGCTGCAAAAAATATTATCGCCAGAAGGTTAGCTTTTGATATTACTGGTCTACCTCCTGATCCTCAACTTGCTCAAAGCTTTTTCAGTGAAAAAATCTCATACGAAAATTATGTGGATAGCCTACTTGTTAATGTTGGCTATGGAGAAAAGTGGGCCAGTTGGTGGCTGGATTTGGCTAGATACGCAGATTCAAAAGGTTATGAGACTGACAGAGGAAGATCAATATGGAAATATAGAGATTGGGTAATTAAATCTTTGAACAAAGATATGGCATTCAATCAGTTTACACTAGAGCAATTGGGTGGTGATCTGCTGCCTGAACCCTCTATTGATCAGTTGATCGCAACAGCTTTTCACCGCAACTCAATGAACAATGATGAAGGTGGAACCGATGATGAGGAGTTTCGTGTTGCTGCGGTTGTCGACAGGGTTAATACTACCTTTGATGTTTGGCAGGGCACTACCATGAGTTGTGTTCAGTGTCACAGTCATCCGTATGACCCTTTCAAACATTCTGAGTACTATAAACTAATGGCTTTTTTCAATAATACAATGGATGAGGATTTGATTGATGAATCACCGAACCTTAAAGAATATGTTAAATCAGATAAACTAGAGGTAGAAAAAGTTTTAAAATGGATTAGTAAAAAAGGGAATAATAACTTACTTTCAATTTATAAAAACTTTCTTCAATTCCAAGAGCCGAAATATCCCGCTCATGATTTTTCAATTGTTGATTTAGAAAATGATTTAGGCACTATTAATGGATTGTGGCTTGCTTTGAGAAACCGTGGTATTGCGAGTCTTAAAAATTTTGATACTCAAGGTTATCAAAATTTTTATTTCATGCATGATGCTAAACCAGGCACGAAAATTTACCTCAGGATCAATAGTAAAAATTCAAATTTAATAACTGAGATAGATTTTAAGCCTGATTACTATAACGAATCTGATAATAAAATTGGTAAGGATAACCTAAATTATTTCAATCCTCGATTAAAAATAAAAAAAGTTAGAATTCCAAAATTTAACGAACCATTTGATCTTTTTATTGAGGCAAGGAATCCGAGTTTATTTGATGCAAAAGAATATAACAATCCATATGATGGTGATGCAATAAATATTATCTGGGTTGCTACTCTTCCAGATTTACCAGAAAAGGGCACTAAGCAAAATAAAATTATAGTCAAAAAATTCATGAATTTGCTTACTAAAGAGGTTTACAACAAGACACCTATTATGGTCGAAAACCCTGCCCATTTAAAGAGAAAAACTCATGTTTTTGATAGGGGCAATTGGAGGGTTAAAAACGAGGAAGTCAAAACTGGAGTTCCTCAAACCTTAAACCCTTGGCAAGAAAAATGGGAAAAAAATCGTTTGGGTCTTGCCCAATGGCTAGTGGATAAGGATAATCCATTGACTTCACGTACCATGGTTAATCGAGTATGGTATCAGATTTTTGGTAAAGGTTTGGTCTCTACCTTAGAGGATATGGGTACAATGTCGGATCCACCGTCCCATCCCGCACTTCTGGACTGGCTTTCAAATGAGTTTATGAATTCTATGAATTGGAGTTTGAAAAATTTGATTAAAAAAATGGTGATGTCCGCTACCTATCAACAGAGTTCTCAAACCTCTGCCGAGAAACTAGCCATAGATACTGACAATATTTTCTATTCCAGAGGCCCTCGATTGAGACTTAGTGCTGAGGAAATACGAGATCAAGCTTTGTCTGTTTCCGGTCTATTGAGTAATAAAATGTACGGCCCTGGGGTCATGCCTCCTCAACCTGATGGTGTTTGGGAGCATAAATATTTGGGAAACCTTTGGAAAACTAGTGAAGGAGAGGATCGCTTCAGAAGGGGTATTTATACTTACTTAAAACGAACGAGTCCTTATCCCTCAATGATTACTTTCGACGCAGGAAGCAGAGAAGTATGCTTGGTCAATCGCTCTACTACTAATACCCCCTTACAGGCATTGGTAACGATGAATGACCCTGTATATCTTGAGGCAGCGATGCATTTTGCTAAATCTTACAGCAATAAAGAACCCAAAGCGGCCATTAGCGAAATGTATCAAAAAGCTACCTTTAGAGCGGTTGATTTAGCCAAACTTAATGCCCTTTTGAGTTTGTATGAACATGCAAATAAAACCTTTCTAGATGACCCAGAACAATTGCAAGATTTCTTTGGACTGAAAGAGGATGTTGATGAAAATATTGCTTCGCTGGCAGTGGTTGCCAATGCCATCATGAATTTAGATGAATTTTTAACCCATGGATAAAATCAAAAAATTAATAGCAGAGCAGCGATCCATCGAAGCTAAGTTCAACAGCCGCAGGCACTTTATCAAAGATTGCACTCTTGGTTTGGGCGGCTTGGCTTTAGGCAGTTTTTTGAACTCCTGTTCCTCGGGCAGTCACATAATACCTTCATATACTACTGACAGATCACTCAATCCAATGGCTCCAATTCCCGCCCCGTTTTTACCCAAGGTAAAAAGTGTGATTTATCTGCATATGGTTGGTGCCCCCTCGCAATTAGAATTGTTTGACTACAAACCTGAACTGGCCAAACTCCACAATCAAGCTTGTCCGCTATCTTTGTTGGACAGTAAAAAATTTGCTTTCATTCAAGGGGTTCCCAATATGCTGGGACCACAGGCAACTTTCAAGCGGGAGGGGGAAACAGGAAATTGGGTATCCAATCACCTCCCTCATTTCAAAAAAATAGTTGATGAAGTCTCTTTCCTGAAAGCCGTTCATACTGATCAATTCAATCATGGCCCTGCCCAGATGCTCATGCATACTGGAAGTCCAAGAAATGGTCGACCAAGTCTAGGATCTTGGGTTACCTATGGTTTGGGGTCTGATAACAACAATTTACCAGGATTTGTGGTTCTTACCTCGGGGGGTACACCCGATGCTGGAAAAAGTGTTTGGGGAAGTGGTTTTCTTCCCTCAGTCTATCAAGGGGTTCAATGTCGTTCCAAAGGCGACCCTGTTCTCTATTTGAAAGATCCAAAAGGAATGCCCAGAGATTTAAAAAAGAAGGTTTTGGAATCCATCAATGATATCAATTTTAAAGAATATGAAAAGTTTGGCGATCCTGAGGTATTAACTCGAATCAATCAATATGAAATGGCCTATCGGATGCAAGTCTCTGTTCCAGAGGTGATGGATATCGATAAGGAACCCAATTCAATTAAGGAAATGTATGGTGTACAACTTGGAAAAGAATCCTTTGCCAATAATTGTCTTTTAGCTCGTAAAATGGTCGAGCAAGGCGTAAGGTTTGTTCAGTTATACGATTGGGGATGGGATTCTCATGGAGCAAGTCCCGGCGAAGCATTAGATTCAGGGTTCTTGAAAAAATGTAAGGAAACAGACCGTCCCATTGCGGCGCTGATTCTCGACCTCAAACAGAGAGGCTTGCTAAACGAAACCCTTGTCGTTTGGGGAGGAGAGTTTGGAAGAACTCCCATGTGGGAAAACCGTTTGGGTATTCAAAATTCTCCTGGCAGAGACCATCAAGGTGATGCCTTTACTATGTGGATGGCCGGAGGGGGTATCAAAAAAGGGGCCGTTCACGGTAAAACAGATGAGATTGGGTATTCAGGTATAGAAGGACGTGTGTCAGTCCATGACATACAAGCCACTATACTTCACCAGCTTGGCTTTGATCATGAGCAGTTTACCTATGATTTTCAGGGGAGACCATTCCGACTTACGGATGTCTCTGGTAATGTAATTAATGAAATTCTCACCTGAACGATGATAAAAACACATTGATCTATAAAGTCTATGGATTTTCTAATTGATCTTTTGGGGCGTTTTCATCCGCTTATTGTCCATTTACCCATTGGGTTTCTGTTTTTGGGATTGATGATGATGATCTTTGACCGCAAAGAGAAAAAACATCAAAAAATTATTCGTTTTGCATTCTTTTGGGGTACTTTTTTCACCCTTGCTGCCATAATAACGGGAACTATTCTCTATCTCCGAGAGGGTTATGCTTGGGAGGATATTCAAGGTCATCTGATATTGGGCGTTCTCACTTTTTTATTATCATTTTTATTGTACCTACAACTCAAGGGGTTTACCCCATTCAAAAGACTTTCACCTAAATTTTTGGGCTATGGATTGGTATTCGTTTTGACGGTTACAGGACATTTAGGAGGTAACCTCACTCATGGTAAAAATCATCTAACAGAACCACTTCCTAATGGCCTCAAAACAGCTTTAGGTCTGGAAGTAACCTCCAATATGTTTGTCCTTTTCCCTGAGACTCATCAAGAATTACCGCTATATTCTGGTGTTGTTCAACCCATTTTGGATCAAAAATGCGTGAGTTGTCACAACCCCAAAAAGACCAAAGGAGAGTTGTTAATGCACAATTATAAGGCCATCATGGAGGGGGGAGAAGAGGGGCCAATTATTCTTGCTCTCAATTCTAAGAATAGCGAAATATTGAGAAGGATTCATTTACCCAGGGATAAAAAAAAACACATGCCCCCAAAAGCCAAAACTCAACTCACCAAGGCTGAAATAAAAATAATTGAGCAGTGGGTTACGCTGGGAGCGCCCGAAAAAAAAACGATATCAGAACTGGGACTATCTCCTCAGCTGTTCGCCTCCTTTTTCCCAAAAGATGTGTCAGGTATCTACCCCGATATAGTTCCCAACCCATTGAACAGTTTATTGATAGATTCACTCAAGGTTAATGGTTTACAAGTAGCACCGATTTATAAAACCTCTTCTTTGTTGAAAATCTCTGCGATTAATACCCCCCTTTTTGATGATCAAAAAGCCACTATTCTTTTGATTGCCGCTGATCTTATTGTAGATTTAGACCTTGGACAAACGCAAGTAACAGATGCTGTTTTTGAGGTGCTACAACATTTAAAAAACCTAACGGTTTTAAAACTCAGCCGAACAGCTATTACAGGTAAAGGAATTGAGCGACTCAATACCCTTAAATCACTTAAACAGATCAATTTGGTAAGTTCCAATTTTTTAGAAGATCATTTAGAGCCGTTGTACTCTTTTCCCGCATTGGAGAAGGTATATCTTTTTGCTATCTCCCCACAAATATCATCTGCTGAAATCCCACTAGAATACCAGTCTATTTTTGACACGGGTAATTATAAATTGGATGAGAAAGTTGAAGAAACCCTCTGAGTTTCGTAATTTGTTTTTAAAAAATATAATGTCAATAAACAGAAGAAATTTCATTAGAAAAACGTACCTATCTACTGCCGCCTTAGCTTCTTCCCATTTGTTTTCTCAGTCAGAAGATACCTCGATGGATCAACTCACCCTCTCTGGAGGCAGGTATATGGGAGGCCATGCCGCTCCAAAATTAACTAATATTAGAGCAGCATTTATCGGTCTGGGAAGTCGAGGAGGATTACACCTAAACTTTTTTGAAGGACTGCCAGGAACCGAAGTGGTGGCCCTTAGTGATTTGTACGAAGACAATGTTAAAGAAAAATTGAGGGCTTTAAAGCAAATGTCCAGTTCCTCTCAATTCGTGAATACAGCAACCTATTGGGGTGATGAGAATAAATGGAGGACCATGTTGCAGGAAGTTAAACCCGATGTAGTTTTTATTTGTACCAATTGGAACAACCATGCCCCAATGGCCATAGAGTGTATGATACAAGGCGCGCATGCCTTTGTAGAAGTTCCTTTGGCAGTAACACTCAAAGATTTATGGGAAATTGTAGATACCTCCGAAAGAACTCAAAAGCATTGCATGATGATGGAAAATGTCAACTATGGTAGGGCCGAACTGATGTACCTCAATATGTGCCGACAAGGGGTCATTGGTGAATTACTTCATGCCGAAGCTGCCTATATTCATGAATTGAGAGGACAAATGCAACAAGAGGATCGCGGTACAGGTTCATGGCGCACTCATCACTATGCCACTAGTAGGGGTAATCTTTATCCTACACATGGATTGGGTCCAGTAGCACAGTACATGAGTCTGGGGCGACAGGAAGACAACTTCAAGAGTTTGGTCTCTTTTTCTACCCCCGCAATGGGCAGAAAGCTTTATGCCGAAAAGAATTATCCGCCCGATCACAAATGGAATCAATTAGATTACCAAAACGGTGATCTCAATACTTCTATGATCAAAACCCATTTGGGAAGAACCCTAATGGTGCAATGGGATGAAACTAGTCCCAGACCCTACACGCGCCTCAACCTAATTCAAGGGACGCGCGGAACCCTGGCCGGATATCCAACTCGTATGGCTTTGGAAGGTGGTGTACTGGGAATAACAGAGGACCATCACGATTGGGTAGAAGGGGAGCAGTTAGAAAAGGTGTACGAGAAATTTGATCACCCCCTATATAAAAGATTAAATGAAAAATCCAAAAACAGCGGTCACGGTGGTATGGACGGTATTATGATGTATCGTATTGTAGAATGTCTCCAAAAAGGAAAATCACTAGACCAAAATGTATATGAGGGCGCTTTTTGGAGTTCAGTTAGCGAGTTAAGTGGGCGATCAATCCAACAGGATGGAGCCCCACAGTCATTCCCTGATTTTACCCGTGGAAAATGGAAAACAACAAAACCTTTAGAGATAATATCTTAAAACAAATTTAAACCCATGAAAAAAATCATTCTAACACTTGTCATGATCAGTTTTTGGTCTTGTAAAGAACCTCCCAAAAAACCATCTAACGAGTGGATTAATTTGTTTGATGGTAGTTCTTTGGAAGGCTGGAGGGCATATAATGGAGACCGTATGCCTCCAGGCTGGAAAATTGTTGACAGCGTTTTGACTTTTACTACTGACCAAATCTTGGAGGAAGATTACGATTATAAAGGCAGTAGAGACATTATCTACTTTTTGGAAGAGTTCGATAATTTCGAACTCTACATAGAGTGGAATATCCCTGAGGGAGGAAATAGTGGCATATTTTATCACATCAAGGAAGGTTATGAAGGCCTTCCCGATGTATCTCCAGAATACCAATTGATAGATGATGAGAATTATGCCAAAATCCACGATTATGACCTTCAGGATTGGCAAATGACTGCGGCCGACTATGCCATGTACTTGCCCGATAAGACCAAAAAACTACTTAATCCCACGGGGCAATGGAACAGCAGCAGGATCGTTTTTACCCCAGATAATGTTGAGCATTGGCTCAATGGTAGAAAAGTATTATCATTTGTCCCTTGGTCAGAGGATTGGTTCAAAAAAAGAGACTCTGGAAGGTGGGAGGATACCCCAGATTATGGTAAATATAAAACGGGTTACATTGGCTTGCAAGATCACGGAAGCAATTTGTACTTTAGAAATATAAATATCAAAAAACTTTAAACACTTGAAGCATGAAAAAAAGAGATTTTTTAAAAACATCACTGACAGCCGCTTCAACAGCTTTTATACCAAAATCAGTTATGGCTTTAATTAAAAAAGGAGATAAACTCAGAACTGCACATATAGGTGTTGGTGGAATGGGAGCTGCTGATCTGGCATCTATTGCATCTCATCCAGATTCGGTAGTAGTTGGGTTGTGTGATGTAGATGCTAATGCCATTGCCAAAGCTAGCGCAAGCTATCCCAAAGCAAAAGCCTTCAAAGATTACAGGGTAATGCTTAAAGAAATGATAAATGAAATTGATGCTGTAGTGGTATCGACCCCAGACCACACGCATGCTCCCGCATCAATTTTAGCGATGGAGATGAATAAACCTGTTTATTGTCAGAAACCTCTGGCACACCATGTCTCTGAAGTTCGGGCAATGCGAAAAATAGCTAAGGAAAAAAATTTGGTCACCCAAATGGGAATTCAGGTTCATTCTTTTTATGACTATAAATTAGCCACCTTACTCATTCAATCTGGTATTGTTGGAAAGATAAGTAGAGTAAGGGCCTGGTCACCTAAAAATTGGGGCTACGACGGTCCGGAGCCCAAAGGTATTGACCCTATACCCTTTAATTTGGATTGGAACCTTTGGTTAGGAACCGCCGAGGAGCGATCATATAAAAATAAGGTGTTCCACCCAGGTAACTGGAGAAAACTGGTTGACTTTGGGTGTGGCACTCTAGGTGATATGGGTGTTCATATTTTTGATACGCCCTACAACGCTCTTAATTTGGACGTACCCAACACCATCAAAAACAATTGCAGAAAACCTAACGGATTTGGTTATCCCGAAAACAACACTGTGATTTATACTTTTCCCGGTACCGAATATACCACCCAAAATTTCGAGTGGGTATGGCACGATGGTAAAGGTGCCCCCAAATCCAATAAAGAACTCAAGTTGCCGAATAAAGAAAAATTACCCCTACAGGGTGCCATGTTTATTGGAGAGAAAGGAAGACTCCTCTTGCCTCACTTTATGGAACCACCTCGTTTGATCGTTGAGGGTAAATACAAAGATATAGATATAAAAAAATATGACCCAGATGGAAAACTAGGTGTCACCGTTAATAACTATGAAAGAGATGCGCCCAAACATTACCATGAGTTTGTAGATGCTTGTTTAGGCAGAGACCGAGCTTCGGCTCCTTTTTCCTATGCCTCACGACTTACGGAAACTATTTTACTCGGAGTAATTGCTGGGAGATTTCCAAACAAAACCCTACATTGGGACAGTCAAAAAGCGATTTTTAAGGAAAGCGAAGCCAACCATTTCCTAAGCGGAAAAAACCGTGATTTCTAATTTATTATATCCTACTCACCCAAATCATGACCGATACAATTTTCTGGGCTCCCTATTCCATAAATGAAATTGTACAAATCTACTCATCCGATTCTTTAGAAGTCAAAAAACTGATTCTCGACTAGCGAAAAATGTATTGGAAAATATTGATATATCCCTCTGTATTGGTAATGAAGAAATCAGGACGGTTAATACCTAAACTCAACACGCTCCTAAAAATATCTATCACTGTATGAGAAAATACTTTTTGACAAGTGAGAAAAAATTCGATTTGCCATAGCCAATTCTTTGCAGGCCAGTTATCAACACAGGATTTCTTTTAGGAAAAATAAGCTGTAATATTTCTAAAATCCGTAGAATTGATCTCAGTGTCCTATCTTGACCGAATTAACCCTGCTACTATAGTTGGGCCTTTCAAAAATACAAATCAGACGGAGATAGATGCTCCCTTTTAGATCATTGATTTTCCGAGATATAATCTCTTATTTGATTCTAAGGGAGAAAGATGACACTTATGTTTCTGGACAAGCTTCAAGAGAATTAGAACTCATTAGAAAGGGTGATTTCAAGAAGAAAAAAAAGTAATAGATTTATTTTTAAAAGAAAAGTTTATCTAAGCTGTACCTGCCGGATCCTCTTATGAAAATAACACAAGATAAAATTAAAAAAATTAGTGAAAGTTCAGTCTTTTCCATTCCAACACCAGTAATATTTTTAACGGTAGCCACCATCATGGTAAATGCCAATAAAAATGCAGTGGGACGAGTAAGAAACCCTAAGGCAAGCATAAGTGCGCCTATAGATTCTGAAAAAGTAGCAATAATACCAAAGGGAACACTTAATGAATCAAGGCCAAACCATTTAGTGAAGTTACTTCCCAATTTATCCAATCGTTCAATACTCGAAAATAATTTCGACCAACCGTGATAATAACACATTGTTATTCCAGTAAAAAAACGTAGAATTAGAAAAGAGGTTTCGGGGAAGGGACGGAGACT
>MDTB01121603.1_pt1 | contig 12291 bp, 16 predicted proteins | sample 811161 | NCBI WGS metagenome assembly MDTB01 (sample SAMN05326650, study PRJNA326480) | marine metagenome | isolation source: seawater | place: Mediterranean Sea | collected 2009 | reverse complement strand
TAGATAATTTATTGAAAATGATTAACGAGTAGAATTGAGAAATTTTTTTATAGCTTCTATCCTTTCATTTTTTACTTTACTTTTTTCTTTTTGAGTTCTTATGAATTTCCCATAAGAATAATTGTTTTTAACAAAGTTCCTAGCAAATAATATTCGTGTTATATGCATGACTATAATAATTAATCAAAAAAAAATAATAATCAAATTTAAAAATCAGCATCTAATACAATTGCTTTTGAATTGCCACTGGAATTATTAGTATTAACACCTGCTTTCGAGTATTCTCCGACACGTTTTTCAAAAAAGTTAGTTTTGCCTTCCAATGAAATCATTTCCATAAAAGGGAATGGATTATTAGCTTCGTAAATTTTAGAACAACCTAATTGGACGCTGAGACGGTTCGCAACAAATTCTATATATTCACTCATTAAATTCGCATTCATACCAATAAGTTTGCATGGTATGCTCTCAATAATGAACTCCTTTTCTATTTCTACAGCATCCGAAATAATACCTTTGATAATTTCAGGATCGCATTTATTATTAAGCATAGAATGCATCAAAACGGCAAATTCAGTGTGAAGTGCTTCATCTCTAGAAATAAGCTCATTGCTGAATGTTAATCCAGGCATAAGTCCTCTTTTTTTAAGCCAGAATATAGCGCAAAAAGCTCCACTGAAGAATATTCCTTCTACACATGCAAAGGCTACTACACGTTTAGCATAATCGGAAGCGTCGTCATTAATCCATTTCATAGACCATTCTGCCTTTTTCTTAATCGAAGGTATAGTTTCAATTGCCTTGAAAAGAATATTTTTGCGTTCTCTATCTTTAACATATGTATCGATAAGCAATGAATACATTTCACTATGGATATTTTCAATCATGATTTGGAAACCATAGAAACATCGGGCTTCGGTCATTTGGACATCGTTCATGAATCGTTCGACTAAGTTTTCATTAACTATACCATCGCTTGCAGCGAAGAAGGCTAAAATTTGTTCTATGAAGTATTTTTCATTATCAGTTAATTTAGCCCAAAATACGTGATCTTTTGAAAGATCAACTTCTTCGACAGTCCAAAATGAGGCTACTGCTTTTTTATAAATGGACCACACATTATGGTTTTGAATAGGGAAGATAACAAATCTGTCTGGATTTTCTCTAAGAATTGGCTCTTTTGATGACATAATAATTAATACTTATAATATTATTTATAATAGCGAAATTTTAAATCAATTTTAATTTATATTTCTTCGATAAACTTGATAAGAATCCGCTCTATGGAATCATTTTTATAAAATTTACATATTCCGCTATTATTGAATTTATGTTTTATTTGTTTGTAATAGTCAAGTTGATTTGCTATTTTTATGGCCTTATTTATATAATCATTAGTCGACAAGCATATTACTTCTTTTAGATTTAATGTTTTTAAGATGGATGCAGTTATGGTAGAATAAAGATTAGTGCCTTCCATTGTTAAAATTGGTATATTACATCGCAATAAATCATATATGATGCTTTTTATATTGAAATTCAATGTATCCAATACGCAATCAAAATACATAAATCTATAAATATTCAGCTGTGGTTCAATAAATGGTATAAAATAAATACGATTTCGCAATGAGTCATCAAAGTTTTTTAATATCATATCTCGGTTTTCAAAACAAACCGTTTCCAGTATATATAATACGGTCTTGTTAGTTTTACTTAATATGTAGTTGTAAATCAATATATCTTTTTTACTTATTTTTTTGGAACCACTTAATACACAAAATCTAAAATAATTTTTTTGTTTTGTTTTGGGTAGGATTATGCTATTATATATATTCAATAAGTTCTTTTTATTTATTAATCCTTTTTTTATATTTCTAATCTTAATATAGTTCTCTTGAAACATATCGTAATTTTCTTCATTAATATCCGATTTGTTTAAAATGTTCTTTATTTGTCTTTCTATCAACAACTCTTTATTGTAGATTCCATTATTTATATTTCTTATATTGAATTTTATTATTCGATATATATAATCGACTAAGAAGTTGGAAATATTATTTTCATCTATTTTATCATTAATAAGTTGGATTATATAATCGTAGTTATTTTTGATTATAAAGTTAAAATCTTTTGAATAGTCAATATTTAATAGAAATGGACAATCAATTATTATTTTTTTTTCTGCGTAATTATAATTACTATTGATTTGATTATATTGTTTTCCAATCATAACATAATCAAATATGTTGCTATTGAAACTACCCAAATAATCATTCATATTTATTTGATATCTTGCTATTCGTTTTGCTATTAATTTGAATACTTTAGAATTATGCATACTGCAAAAATTCAACATTAAATCATAATTATCTGACACAAGAAATTTATATATATTACTATTGTTTATGTCTACATGCATGTAAGATACATTGTCATTGAATTTGTTTTCAAATGATCTTGTTATGCCAAAGTCCACTATATTATATTCAAAATTTTTTGATATGAAATTTTCAATATGATATTTTTTGGATTCAATCAATAGACATATTTTCACTTTGTCTCGTTTATTTTGATTTTTATAGTCAATAGAATTATCATCTGTGATTTTCGTTTGTATATTTTTTACATATCTTTTTACACAATTATTCATAATCGTATTTCCGAGCCCCATGCATATTAATAAATATGGTGATGCTAAATTATTTTTCGAAAAATCAATTATTTTACTAATATTCATATGTAGTAAATCAAAATCACATATGTTATTTAACAATACCATTTTTTTATAGAAATAATCCGGATCATCATAATTGAGTAATTTTAGACAATTATAGTAATTTTCAGCTTGGAAGTAATAATTGTATAAATTATTAGTATTTTCTGCCGTTTTCTTATAAAAACTTATCATATTCAAATGATATTCTATATTTTGATTTTGCTCTAAACACTTTTGATGAAATTTTATAACATAATCTGGATTGATTAGTTTGATATTTTTGTAGATATCTTCAAGTATAACATCATAAATGTTTATATCTCGACTATTTATCAAATAACTATATATAACCAAAAGTTTTTTTGTTATTGTATGTTTTACATCTTTCTTGGTTAGTATATTATCCAAAATATTAAAACAACTATTTATGCAACGGGTGCATATATAGGCTTTTTCTTGTGGATCTATACCAAGTTCAAATATATTCTCAATGTCTTTATTTATTATTTCAAGCAATTTATTCATTTCATGAAAATAGTAGTTTTATGTTAAATAGGTATTAAAATTATATAAATAAAATATATATGGAATCATCAAAAGATTTAAGAGAGTCAATAATAGAAAATATAAATGTATATCGAAAAGCTATTGTTATTTTTTCAATTGTGTTTTTGGTTATAATTTTAAGTTATTACATATCTGACACATATAGAATCAAAAAAACTTTGGAAAGATTACATGTTTACGAAGATTATATGACTTTAACATCACAACAAAACGACGACATTTTAAATGAGCCATTGTGTAATTTCTATGTAGCAAGTGCGTTTAGACCCTACATCTGTAAAAATCAAATGGGAGATTATCTTTCTACTAATATTACCAAAAAAATTTTACGTTATGGAGCACGTTGTTTATATATTGATGTTTTTACAGATTATAAAAATCCTGTAATAAGTGTAGGCTATAAAAGAGGCAATTGGAAATTAAGTTTAAATAATTTAACTTTTAATGAATTGATGAATACAATAGCAACAAATGCATTTAGATCTGGAATAGTTACTAATTATGATGACCCATTGATCTTGGCACTAAATTTAAATGTGAAAGGCGATTTTAAAATAATGAAAAAAATCAAAGAGCAAATAATAGCTAATTTTGGAGATAGACTTTTGGATATAAGCTATGGTTACGCTCAGAAAAATATTGCCATGGAACCATTACGAAACTTCATGGGTAAAGTTATAATAATCTGTAGTGATGAATACGAAAACTCGTCATTAGAAGAAATAGTTAATGCTAATTGGAATTCGAGTGTATTGCGAAAAATAAATAATGTTTCAATCGATCCAAATATCAGAGTGTCTACATATGTAAAAGAAGATACTGATACATTAATTAACTATAATAAGAATGGGTTAACTCTTATTATGCCCGAAGAAGGTTCAATGTTTAGTAGACAATATAATCCTAAAAATGGTATAGAATCCGGGTGTCAGTTTAACTTTATGATTTATCAAGAAGTAGATGGATTAATGGATTATTACATAACTAAGTTTAGAAGCAATAGTTTTATATTAAAACCGCCAAATCTTAAAGGTAAAGGAGTCCAACCACCGGTCTATGAAACACTTGATACTCAATTATCAAAAGAAGACCTTAAAGACCCAATTAAAGCCAATTGTAATATCAATCCATTACCATATGTTCCCAAGAGAGACTATACGCAAGAACCAATATTCAAAAAAGAAGGAGAATCTAATGGTATGTGTTTTATCAGTAAGAGACCATGTGACGGAGGGTTTGAAACTGTATCAAAACCACTTAATTTAATAGCTAATGAAAACAACAAAGATCTTGAAGTATTAAAGAAAGGTGATGTTAATATAAATGCTGGTATAGATGTAGATGGTTTTAAATTCCATAATATAGATCCCTATGTATGTTGCGCTAAGACCGAAAATGTTCCTATTAGAAATAAATATATAATGACTAACATATGTGATGATCCATCTAAGAATAAGGGAATGATTGGTCTAAAAGTAAAGAAAGATGATGCCAATAAAACTGGATTTATCCAAGGCAAAGATATTGATTCAGAATATAAATGGATGCATCCTAAAATATGTGAAATTAATAGTGTTAATCAATTAAAAACGCAAGATTTTTGTGTCTTTTCATCGGGACGTTGTCCGTCTGGATATGAATCTCAAAATATAAAATTAGAAAATAATTATAATTTATGCTGTAAGAAAGCTTCTATTAATTAAAATATTAAAGTATATTAAATATGGCCGATTCGGATGATATAGACCTAAGAGATGTTTACGATTTCACAAAAGACAATATAAATGAATATATAGGCGATACCAAAAAAACTATCATAAATCAAGTAGATCAAGCTAAAAAAACATTTTGGGATATCATATTTGTAGTTTTGATTGATTGGAAAGTAATATTCTTTGTTTTACTAACATTAACACTAATTTTAGCATATGTTATGAAAAAAATATATGATAGCCTTATTAATTCCCAAGCATACAATCCATATGGAACTGAAAGTTTCAATTTCTTCGGACACTTTTTGATTATAAACTGTTTTATTGCGATTTTTACAATTTGCTATTATTTCTACAAGCGTTCTTTAATCGGTAAAAAAGGACCACGTGGAAAGATTGGAAAGAAGGGTCCCCAAGGAAAAAACCAAACATGCGATATATGCACTTTGAAACCAAGTGTAATGAAACGCGATACATTTGAAGATGATTCTAATGAAGAAATTGAAATAGATAATTCATTATTCAATCAAGAATCTAATCTTGCAACCAAAAAATGGAAATCATATAATATAAATAAAACATTGGGCCAAATTCCTAAGTGTAAAAGTTGCCAAGTAATAAGATTACCATATATCAATTATATACGGGGATTAATAGGTAATATAAATGAAAATGGTATTATTGATAGTTTACAATATCTATATGATTACGAAGATAAGATAAAACTACTTGGTAAGAAGGAAGGTGTTATTGGTTCAAAAAATAAAAATAATGTTGAAAAAATTAAATGTCCTAAAAATTGTGGTATTTTCAAAATGGATGTTGCTTACGATAACGCTAAAAAGGGCATTGCTGGTATTCAAATATTTTGTAGGAATTATAAGACAGGAGAAGTTAAACTCCCTAAGAAAACAATACTAGGGACTATAAATAATAGTCATCAAGTTAATAATGTGTTCTGCCCAAATAATAAGGCATTGTTAGGAGGTTTAGAGGGATATCATGACACAAAACAGCCACTTAATCTTAAATTCGGACAATGTAATTATTTGAGTTAAAAAACTAAATATATAAAGTTTTACTATAATAAAAAAAACTAGGATGGATAAAGATCCATATGAAGTATTAGGAGTCACTAAAAATGCTACATTAGATGAAATAAAGTCAAAATATAAAAAATTAGCTATGAAATACCATCCTGATAGAAATCCAAATGGCGAAGAAAGATTTAAAGAAATAGCAAGTGCATATGATCTATTAAATAATCCAGAAAAAAGAAGAAATTTTGACTCTTTTGGCTTCAACGGACCACCTAATTTTGCGAATCCATTTGAATCTATGTTTAGACGAACTTCACAAACTATAAAAACTATGGATGTTTCATTAGAAGAAATTTATAATGAAAAAACCATCAACATATCAATTTCATTAAAAATATTGTGTATGACTTGTTTAGGAACCGGTGGTAAATATAAGAAATCCGTAATTACTTGTCCTATGTGTAACGGAAAAGGGAGAAAGCTAAATTTAAATATGATAGGACCTGGAATTATATCATCTACGGAAGAACCTTGTATGAATTGCAATATGACTGGCAAATATATTAAAAAAGGCGAAGAATGTTTAATGTGTAATGGTAACAAATATACTGAAATGCAAAGAAAATTCGAAATTCCACTTAAAAATACCTATGTTAATGGAGAACAAATAATATACAGAAATAAAGGAAATATTAATTTGTCTACAAAAGAAAAAGATGATTTAGTTATTAAGTTAACTATCAAAGAACATAAGTTATATAGGCAAATGAATAATGATATATATACCAAATATAAAATACCATTAATAGATGCACTATGTGGATTTCATTTTTTAATCAAATTTTTAGATGATACATATATTGATATCGAAGTCGACGATATTATAAAACCACATACTAAAAAAATTATAAAAAATATGGGAATGAATAAATCAGGTAATTTAATAGTTGAGTTCGATATTTTATTCCCTTCTAATAGATTAAGTGATACAAAAAAATTTTACATACGAAAACTATTAGAGAATAAAAATAAACCTAAAATTACTATCCCAGAAAATTCGAGGAAATTAGGTTTTGATAACTATAGTGAATATAAAAAAGAACCAGCACTCGAACAAGAAGAAATGGGTTGTGCTATGCAATAAGTCTTAAATATTTTTCTTAATGTTTTTTTTAAAAAATTGATTTAAATTTTTTCAATATTATTTATGTTAATATCTACCATGGAAGAAAACACTCCTATCCAGCCGATCGTTTCTAAAAAAATTATAAAAATATTTGATGATTATTATGGCACATTAATCAAAAAAATAGGAGATAAATATAATCTTAATCAAAGTGATCTTTTTAAGGAATTCAAACCGGATTCAACAAAAATAGCTATTGAACTTGGAATTAAAAAGAGAAATAGACGTGTATTAGAGGTAAATAAGAGATGTTTAGGACGTAAATTTGATGGATGTCAGTGCACCAGATCAAAGCGCGAAAATAGTGACTTTTGTTTGAGTCATGAGAAGAATCTACCTCAAGGGCGTATTGACGATTCAAATTATAAACCAAAAGAAAAAGGTAAGCGTGGAAGAAAGAAGAAAATTCACGCATTCGCTAATAATGACGATTATATAGCTACACAAAAAATAAACATTAATGATATTGATTATTTACTTGATAATGAAGGCAAGGTCTACACATACAATATAGAAGAACCACATTATTTGGGAACATATGATGACACTAATAGATGTATTATAGATAAAAATTAAAATTGAATTCAATGAAATTCATTTTTTTATTGGATATATATCCAATGGAAGTCTCAAGTGAAAATTATAGCGATATACAAAAAATAGTATTATATCAAAACAGACAATTACTTAAATTAATATGTAGAAAAAACAACTGGAGTTATAATGAATTAGTATCCATCATTTTCAATTAAATATCTTATTTTATTTTATAATGAAAGGTGGGTCTATTCCAAGTGATATTGTTATGAGTCAAGTAGCTCAGGGTGAATGCGGTGCGTTAGTATTACCAACAATGCAAACTGGAGGTTCTGCTGGTGTAATGACTAATGTATTAAAAATATGCAATTGCGACCATAATTTAAGTGATATTCCAGTTATGGATGGAAATGTAGTAGATTTCCATAAAACTACTGGCGGTGGAAAAAAAAATAAAAAATCAAAAAGAAAAAGAAAGTTGCGTATTAAGAAGTCATCAAAGAATAAGACTGGTGGTAGTGTGCCATATTATTTAGTAATGAAAGGAACATGTGCTTCATGTAGTGGTTTACAGATGATATCTAATTTCCCCGGACAAAGTGGGGGAAGTTCAAGAACGACTGTATCTAATGAATGTATTTATAAAGGTCCAATGTTCCAATAAAAATATTTAAAGTATTTAATATTAATTTGTCTATATAATATTTTTTTATGTTAAATGGTAAGCAAGGACTTCTACTAAAACCTATTAATGATTTTTTTTCAAAGAATAATAATATTGATAGGATAATACCAATATTGAATGGAGAAAGTCAAATATCACTGCGTATAATAGATTGGTTTGTGACTAACTATTCTAAGAAAAATAATGTGAATTATTATAATTCAAATAAGAAATCCCAATTTAACGTTTATTTATCTTATAAAAACCAACTTAAAGCTTTTTCAAAGAAACAATTTGATCCTTTTTGTCGAAGAGAGCGTATAGAATATGCTTATAATAAAAATAATTACTTGACTACTACAATAGGACAATTAAATTTTTTTAAATGGTCGTTGGAGAATATGATTATAGATTTTATTGGTGAAAATTTGAAAGATATTGAAAAAGATATGAATTCTAATATAAGAAAAAATACAAAAAAAATGTCACCTACGACAACAAAAGTTAAGTCTAAAAGGAAAAGGCGTGAATTATCATCATGTGCTACTAAATTTGTAAATAAAACAAAACAGAATATAATCTTAGATTTCAATTAAATTTATTTTTTTATATTATATGTTAAATTTTGTATTACTCATAGTCATATTTTTAGTATTATTTCTAAATCAAAGCGAATATTTTTCGTGTAGTAATGTTCCGTCAGTTTATGAATATACATATAGTTTATTGAATGATAAATCAGAAAAAGTGCCAATGAAAAAATTTAATAATGAGCCTATAAGCATGATATATAATGGAAAATATAGCATTTGTGATGATATGAAAAAAAATCAAGATGTTAATGATATTCCATACGATCTCAAAACTAAAATACCTAATAAATTTAGAGGTAAAAATCCACTTAATGCGTCTGATATATTCTACAATGAAACCAAAAAATGCCATAATAGTTCTCCTGTATTCTATAAATTTTAATTTCTTCTAATTTATTATATGAATGTTATAAATCTATCATTAATTATTATTTTATTGAGTTTAATATTAGCATTTTATAATCATGAAATGTTTGAAATATCGGATATAGAAACTGATGTTATATCTATAGAATGTAAGGGAGAAAAAGGTCCTAAAGGACCTACAGGAAGTCCCGGAAAATTAATTTATTAATATATTTTAATGAAGTTGTTATTTTTAATTTTAATATCCATGCTATTATTTTTAGTATTCTATAAATCAAATGAGGGATTTAGTGACAATGAAATTTCAAAGAGATTTACAGGACCACCTTATAAATTTCATAACAAATATACATTAAAAGAACAAGAAATTCAAGAGACATTAAACGGAAATATAGAAAAATGTGTCAGAGATTATAATAATGAATTATTTAAAATTGGACATGGAGTAAATATGTGTCCCCCTGATAAGCCTAGATGTTTAGGAGGTTCACACCCCGGTCATTGGGGGGTATGTCATCCTAAAAATGTGTTGAAATGTAAGGATGATTATAATGAAGCTACTTATAATAATGGTAATGGAACTGGCAGATTTATGTGTCCTTCAACACATCCCAAATGTTATAATTATTCAGAAACTGATTCCAGATTAGGAACTTGTATACGACGACAAAAGGAAAGATTTTTAAAAAATTGCACTAGTGATTACGATCCCAATATTATTGGCTCTTGTCCCGAATACATTTCTAAGTGTGTTTTTAATCCATCTTATTATTCAACAAATGCTCCAAATTCAACAAATGCTTCAGGAATTGGTATTTGTGCTCATAAAGAGTTCCATAATACCAGCTATTATGATGATTATACCAGCGGGCGTGAAGAAGGCGCCGATACCTCTAAGTATCCTATATGCAGTAGAAACTATATAACTAATAATGAAAATGATAATGACATTTTTTTAAGTTTACAACAAAGAGATTATACACATAATTTAAGAAGTCCAGAAAATCGTCATCCGTTTCATGGAAATAGTGTTTGTCCTATAACCGAACCAATTTGTGTTGGACACAGTGATAATGTATGGGGACAGTGCCAGTCATCCGGAATACCCAGCACACATGCATCAGCACATCCTGCTCAAGGTTCAATTCGCGAGGATGGTTCATTTTATGCTACATGAACAGAATAAATCTCATAAAAATATATTTATTAATTTTAAATGTTAAACATATTATTAGTGATAATAATTTTAGTTATATTAGTCAATGTGTTATTTTCTTTAAAGGAAAACTTTCAAAGTAATCAATATCAGCCTTTTATTGAATACACTTCGAATATTGATAACAATCTAGTTGCATATGAAATAAAATATATTAAAGGAGACAAAGGAGACCAAGGTGATAAAGGTGTAGACGCATCAGCATTAAAATACGTCAATTATTTTCAATTGTTAATTCCAACATAAAAAAGATATTTTATAATTTTAATAATGAAGAATGTTATATTAGCATTAGCAATAATAATACTTTTATTTTTAACAATGAAAGATCATGTTGAATCATTTCAATCATGCGACCCAGAAAAAGTTCAAGATGGAGATAGAGGAGATGCTGGTTTGCCAGGAGCAGATATGGATTTAACTGTAGATAATTCAAAAAAAGAAGTTATTAATAAATTTATAAATGATCTACGTTTTATAGATGGGCGATTTTATTTAGGAGATGTTTTATTGGGATGTTAGTTTTTTTTATATTTATTATTTAAATATGTATATTTTGTTACTGATATTATTTGTTTTACTATTAGCATTGACTTTAAATAAAGTCATGATTTATAAGGAAAAATTCATAACAAATACTGAAATACAAGAAGAATATAGAATTTTTTCGAGTAATGAAGAAAATCTGAAAAAGTTAAATAAGTTCTTTGAATTACTAGAGTTCAGAGATGGGTCTTATTACATTGATGGAGAAAAAATAAGCTGTTCTAATAGTGAGGATATAATCGAAGAAAATATAATTATCTAAATATTATTTAAATGATACAAATCTTACTTTTGTTATTTTTATTATTAATAGTAATTTACATTGTGAGTTACTTTCAAATCAATATAGAAAAATTCAATAATTCAAATGAAAATCTTATTACTACAATGAATTTAATAGATTCTATGACTTACGATGAAGAAAACAATCATTTTTTTTTAAACGATACTAAAATAGGCGTATCATCTAATCCATTTCGTATTGGAATGTGGGAATTTAATACTGAAAATGTAAAAACCTATCTCAATTTCACAAACAACGGGAAATTAGGTTATTTCTATGAATATGAAAGAAACTATTCAGATACATACACAGTTGAAAGAGATAATGGAAGTTTAACTTTTAATTTCCAAGAAAATACATATGAATTTATACAAAAAAATATGAATGAATATGAAAACGCAGATGCTACTGTATCGCTAAAAAAAATGACTGAATTCACAATAAAAACAAATTCATCAGGCAATAAGTCGACAACTTGTGGTGAAAATAGTGGCGAAGTTTCCGAATTCTTCTTAAATGACATCAAATATGAAAATGTAAGCAAATCTGTCCAAGGAAATATTGAAGATTATGGTCTCCATATACTAGTATTAAATGATAATGGATCAATATCTGATTATCAACATTTTAATACACATGTTAATATTAATGAATACATTAATACTATTTCTTATATCAAAAATATAGAACAAGATAAAATTGTAGCATTAAATGTCTATGGCGATGCTTCTAAATACGGTCAGCCAACAATTGAACTTTATGAGGATTACGGAGTGCTTAATTTATATGGTGTAATAAGACATTTTACAAATAAAAATATTCATAATATAAATGTTAGTAATAATGCATCAAACCTATTTTC
>MDTB01112847.1_pt1 | contig 12291 bp, 13 predicted proteins | sample 811161 | NCBI WGS metagenome assembly MDTB01 (sample SAMN05326650, study PRJNA326480) | marine metagenome | isolation source: seawater | place: Mediterranean Sea | collected 2009 | reverse complement strand
GGCGGAGAGTGAGGGATTCGAACCCCCGGAACCTTTCGGCTCAACGGTTTTCAAGACCGCCGCATTCGACCACTCTGCCAACTCTCCATATTGTAAAGGTCAAAATTATAATTTCGTTTATATTTACAAGTAAGTAATAAAGCGTTAATGTATTATAATATTAATTATGGAGCCTATATATGAATAATAGCAATACAACAGTAAGAGAACAAGCAAGATCAGCTACAAATAAAGTCCTTAAAAATACTTATATACTTTTATCAATGACACTATTATTTAGTGCATTTGCGGCATTAACAAGTTATATGCTAAATATTTCTGTTGTTAATCCATTTATTACCCTTGGATTATATTTTGTAGCGCTTTACTTGACTGCAAAAAATAAAAATAATGCTTCTGGTATTTTCTGGGTTTTTTGTCTTACTGGTATTCTTGGCTTTACATTAGGACCAATATTAAACATCTATATTAATAATCTTAATAACGGAGCTGAAATTGTAACAACATCCCTATTAATGACAGGCATAATATTTTTATCTTTATCTGCTTATGTTAATTTTACTAAAAAAGACTTTAGTTTTATTGGCGGCTTTGTAACATCTGGAATTATTTTAGCCTTTGTTGCTAGTATTATTTTATTAATTTCATCTATGATGGGATATTATTTTCCAATTATGATGCTTGGCATTTCAAGCCTATGGGCTCTTTTAATGTGCGGCTTAATTTTGTATCAAACAAGCGATATAATTCATGGTGGTGAAGATAATTATGTGATGGCTACTGTTACTTTATACATATCAATTTATAATCTTTTTACAAGCCTTTTACATATATTTGCTGCTTTCATGGGTGGAGATGATTAACAATTAAATAATAATATTAAAAGGAGAATATATGCCTAAATTTATAATTGAAAGAGATATTAACGATGCAGGTTCTTTAACAACTGATCAACTTCAGAGCATCTCTCAAAAGTCATGCTCCGTATTAAAAAAACTAGGCACTGAAATTCAATGGGTAGAAAGTTATGTGACCAAAGATAAAGTTTATTGTGTTTATATTGCTCCAAACGAGGAATTAATTAAAGAACACGCGAAGGAAGGCGGATTTCCTGCAAATAAAATTAGTGCCATTACAAAGACAATAGATCCAACTACATCTGAGTGATTATAATTAATTGATGATTGATTTGAAAAAAGAAATAAATTCGGGACTGTCCCATTCTTTTACACCTTCAATCTTATATATAACTTTGCCAGTTTTATCGATCAAGAAAGTTGTTGGTATTGCTTGGACATTCCAATCAGTCAATTCTATTTTTTCATCTAGCAAAACAGTAAAGTTAACGGGCAATGACTTATCTAATAAAAATTTATTAACAACATCTTTATTCTGACCAATATTTATAGCAATCATCTTAAAGTTTTTATTATCTTTAAATATTTTTTGTAAGTTATTTAATGCTGGTATTTCTTCCACGCATGGAGCGCACCAAGTTGCCCAAAAATTAACTAAAACATAAGAACCAAGGTAGCTATCAGAGTTAATAATTACATCTTGGAGATTTGGAAGACTAAACTCAACATTAAATTTATCATCTACTTTTGACATCGGTAATTTTTCTAAATCTGAGCAAGATATTAGAAAAGCAAATATCAATGGGTAAATATAATAGCGTATTCTCATTTTATTTATTGTAGCCCATATCTTTTTCATTTGCCCAGTTGGGGTCGCTACTTGTCAAATCTCCAACAGGCATAGAAAGCGCATCGGCAATTAAAATATTAATATTTTCGCCATCCAAAGATTCTAAAAAAGCCTTAAGGTTATATTTTTCATCACTGGTTAAATTTAATTTTTTAATCATTGGACTTAAAAGTTCATTTTCAAAACCACCTTCATCATAGAAATTTATTACTTCATCTAAGCTGCTAAAAACACCGTTATGCATATATGGTGCAGTTAAAGAAATATTTCTTAAGGTGGGAGTACGAAATAACCAACGATGAGAAGGGTTCTCAGTTATGGTATACAAACCTAGGTCATTATTTTTTTTCTGCTGATTTACACTATCAATAATATCATTATCAACTTCAACATATTCACCTGGAGCAAGCTGAACCTTTGTTTTATTTTTCTTGAGAATGCCCATAGATTCTGCATAGCCAACACCTGTATTATGCAGTTTGTTATCAAAAAATAGAGCTTCTTTTTCAGTAACTAAATGACAACTAGAACAGCCGCCTTTCCCAACAAAAATTTCAAAACCTTTTTTCACTTCTTTGCTAACTACTTTTTCATCCCCCCCATAAAACCATTTGTCGAATGCAGAATTACCAGATATTAAAGCCCGCTCATAACTTGCAATAGCCTTACCAAAAGTTTCCATAGTAATTCCTTCGTCAGGGAATGCATCTCTAAAAAGTTTTTTATATCCTGGTATTAATTCTAATTTTTTAATAGTAAATCCAAATGATGGCATTGCCATTTCAGAATGCGCAAGTACTGGCTGCCAAACCTGATTTTCTAAGGAAAATTCTCTAGCATCATGAAATAAGAATTTATTGAATGCAACATTAAGTAATGTTGGCGTATTTCTTAAATTGGACCTACCTTCAATTCCTACTGCTGTTTTAATTTCATTGTTTGTAAAGCCTTGTTCAGGAACATGACACATCCCACATGACATTGTATTATTTAACGACAATCTTCTATCAAAGAATAACTTCTTCCCTAACTCTATTTTTTTTTTAGTGATTGGGTTATTCTCGGGAATTTTTAAAGCCGGTAAGCCTAATTGTTTAGTAGTTACATACTTTATTAAGTCAGCTTTCTTTCCCTTTCTGTCATCTAAACTCAAAGAATTTGTTGTATAAGTTTTCGACTCATAACCTTCTTTATTGTCACCTGGTCCAGAATAATTAATACTTTCACTTGCTAAAGAAACATTATTTATACAAAAAAATAATGTTAGCAAAAAAAGTTTATTAAACATTTTATTTTTAAAAAATATCTTATTCATCTTCTAATAATAGTGTTTTTATATCGTTAATCAATAGATCTGGGTGAAGAAAATCAACATTGTATACATTTCTTATAAGTTTTTTATCATCTATTAAAAATACACGTAACAAATGCGACTCAACTCCAGCATAACTACCATCATTATTGTACTTTCTTATTACTGGCTGATCATAACTTTCAAGAATTGGGTTTAAATTTTCTAGTGAATTAGTAGTCAGAAAACCCCAATCAGCCTTTATATAGCTCAAGTCTTTCCCGTAGAGCTTCATTATTTCTGGAGTATCATAAAACGGATCAAAGCTTAGGCTAATCATTTTAATTTTCGAAAGCATTTTTGGATTTTTTTTTAATTTTTCCTGAATTTTATAAAAGACTGACGTTGCAAGCGGACATCCATTTTTATCAGTACAATTACTATATATAAAACTCATTAGTGTGATTTTGCCATCCATTAATTTATGTAAAGAGTTGTTATTTCCGTTCTCTTCAATAACTTTACCATCACCGGCTTCTCTTATTTTGTATAAATCATATGTTCCTGGTAATGGGAGGTCGTATCCCAAATTATCTCTCCAACCTATAGCTAAATTATTTCTTTCGCCCTTAATTAGACTTCTTTCTTTTTCAAGCTCGTCAGAGGCAATAACAGAATTGGTAATAAAAATTACTGTAATTATAATTTGTGAAAAATATTTCATAATTTTAGTATAAATAAAAAAGGCTAACTTTTGTTAGCCTTAATTTTACCACTTAATTAGAAAGTTTTAAATTACTTGTCTAATAATGTAACTTTTTTATTGCTACTTTTACTTTTACTTGAATATAAAGAGTAAGCACCAAATCTCATTTGGTGAGCTCTTCCTAGTTTCTCTTCGTAAAAATCTATAGTCCACTTGTGTGACAGCTCTAAAGATTCATCATCCCACTCGTAAAGCTTAACCCACTGCTCGTCTGCTTCACCTGTTTTATCCCAATTTCCTAAAAGTGATGTTGAGAAATAAGCTCTTTTTCCATCCCAGCTTTGTGAAATCATATTTACTTGTGAGCCTATTGTCTCTTCATATTTTTGAACAGGGTTAAATGGATCTGAGATGTCAAAATATCTCGCTTTACCATCCATAAATGTATCAACCCAAAGCCCTTGGTCATCTGATGTAATTGAAATATCTACTGGCAATGGAACTTTTGAAGCATCACCTATATCTGCAACAGCTTTTCCTTGCCACTCTCCATTATCATCTTCGTAAATTAACCAAATTTTTGATGTTAGCGCTGTGGTTGTAAAACAATAATTGTTATTTGCCCCCCATGCACATCTTATTTCTAATGGAGCACCTGGGACATCAATAACTTTTTTAGGTTTTCTTGTGTGAAGATCCCAAACAACCATTGTATTTCCAAATCTTTTCATAGCTTCGCCATCTTGTAACATTTGACCAAAATCCATCATGTAATTTGACCAACCAGTAAATGAAGAAGTTAACATTATATTTCTTCTTGGTTGCACGCGAACGTCATAACCATATCCATCAGCGTATTTGCCTTCTTTTTTAGCACCTCTAAGGTCGCTATCTGTTGGTAACCAATGAGTAGCAATAAATTCACCTTTACTATTATATTCAGCCAATGCTGTTCTACCGCCATTGTCTTTATTGTTAGATAAACCAGAAACCATTATTCTGCCAGGTAGTGCATAGAATGTATGCGGTCCTACTACTCCACCAGTTTTTTCTACAAAGTCAGTGATAACTTTATGTAAAGTTGGTTTTCTTGGATCTGTATGAACATCAAAGATAAATATTTTATTACTATCTAACCCGCCAGCCCACAAATAATGTCTATCATCACTTAAACCAGAGTGATGGGCTTCATTTCTTCCTCCAACTGAAAGTACACTTACAACTTTAGCGTATGTTTTTGATTTAGGATTAACATCAATTGTAACTAATTTATCTTGCTCGTCTCCTAATCCTTCAACTCCTAATGTCCAAACATAAACATAGTCTTCTTGCCCAACAATTTTTGCCATATATGGTGACATACATGTTTCATCTGCTACTGATACTGAGCTCATAGCAAGAAATAATGTCCCTAATATTGAAATTCCAAACTTTCTTAAATGCATATTCTTTCCCTCGTTTGTTTCGTTTTATAGTTCTTGAATATGGTATTATGAACGATTAAGCTTTAACGTCAAGGTTATAAAAGCTATATAGAGGCTCTAAAATCTATATATGGAGTTTTGTTGTCTATATGCTGAATAATAGTGTTTTTCCTTAAATGACGATAAAATAACTTGTTAAATCAATAAATTATATATTACTAAGGAATATGAATGTACCAAAAAAACTTAAGAAATTACATCAAGTATATAATATTAACATTTGTAATACTTATAAGTAATAATATATATGCTGGTATTGGCGGTGATTTTACATTAAAAGATCAATATAATAATGACTTTACTTTATCAGACTCATCAAAAGTGAAAATAATTTTTTTTGGTTTTTTGAATTGTCCAGACATATGTCCCACAACGCTAACTGAAGTGGCAAACTTATTAAAAAAGCTTGAGGGCTTGTCAAAAAATATAGAACCTATTTTTATAACAGTTGATCCAACCAGAGATACTCCAGAACTATTAAAAAATTACTTATCTTTTTTTGATGAGCGAATAATTGGTTTAACTGGAACTCAAGAAGAAATTGAAAAAGTTTCAAATCAATATCACGTTTATTATAGCTATCAAAATAAAGGCAAAGTTGAAGACTATACAGTAAATCACACGGCTAACATGTATCTTATAGACGAAAAAAATAATGTAGAAAAAATATTCATTCCGGGAACACCTTTTTCAGAATTTTATAAATACGTAAATAGGTATTTAATGAGAGGCATTAAAAATTTACCATTACAATAATTTTATTTTTTTAAAAATTGAAATATATACGAGTATAAAATCACAAACAGGCTTCCAATAAATGGGAAATACTTTAGAATTTCATTAGATTCAAGGTAACTGGTTGTCAAAATATCAGTTTGAATCATATCACCAGAAATCCAACCTAATAAAGCAGCACCTAGATAAATAATTATTGGGTACTTATCAATTAATTTTAAGATAATGCTACTTCCCCAAATTATTATTGGGACGCTTAATAGTAATCCAAATATTACAAGATATATATTACCATCAGCTGCACCAGCAATTGCCACTGAATTATCTAAGCTCATTACGAAGTCTGCTATAATAATTGTTTTAATAGCTCCAAATAAACTATTTTCTTGGCTTACATTTAAAGAACTTTCTTTTTTATTATCTAAAATTAATTTAATTCCTATCCATAATAAAAGTATTCCGCCAATTATTTTTAATCCTGAAATTAATAAAAGTGTTGAAGCAAAAAAAACCATTATCACTCTTAAGACTATGGCACCAATTGCACCATAAAATATTCCAAGTTTTCTTTGGTTTTCAGGTAAATTTTTGCATGCAAGTGCTATGACAATTGCATTATCACCACCTAATACAATATCAATAGCAATGATTTGTAATATTGGGATTATTGCTGCAATCTGTAGGATTTCTTCCATTAAAATATATGCTGTAATATTTTTTTAATTGTAATAGTGTGTGCTAATAGTTTTTTAACAAATTGAGAATTTATTTTTAACCTATTTTATCAATTTTAGCCGCTAGTATGAAATCACTTTCAGCTAATCCGCCTATTGCATGAGTAAATATTTTAACATTTGCATACCCCCAACCAAAACTTATATCTGGATGATGTCCTTCAATTTCTGCTAAATCCCCAACTTTGTTAACAAATTCTTGACTATCAACAAAGTTTTTAAAATTAAATTCTTTTATCAAATAGAACTTATCTTTTTCATCTTCTTTTGCAGACCAGTTATCAACCTTCTTTAGAAAATTGTTTATCTGATCTATATCAAAAGCTGGAATTCCGCCTTCACAAGGTATACATTTTTTGTTTGATAAATCTTCTGACATAATTTTATTAATTAGATTATTTATTACTTTGAAAACATAACATAAAATTAAAATATTGCAATTATAGATGCTATATATTTTTTATAGCGTACGCTATATCTATTGCTTGTTTATTTTGCCATACATCATGAACTCTATATATTTTAATACCAGACATTACTCCTAAAGCTGATGTAGCGCATGTGCCTGAGACTCTATCAGCTGGGTTATTTTTCCCAGAAATTTCCCCAAATATTCTTTTTCTGCTTGTGCCTAATAGAGTGTGATAACCAAGATTTGTAAATTCTTTTAAATTTTTTAATATTTCTAAATTGTGTTCAGTTTTTTTTCCAAAACCAATTCCTGGATCTAAAATAATTTTGTCTTGATTTACACCATTCTGAATTGCTTTCTTTGATTGAGACTTTAGAAAATCAATAATTTCATGAACTACATTTTTATATTCTGGGTTATCTTGCATTGTCTTTGGTGAGCCCTGCATATGCATAATACAATAATAAAGATTATGCTTTGCAACTAATGACATCATTTTGTCATCATCTTTTCCGCCACTAACATCATTAACCATACCAACACCTAAATTTATTGCCGCCTCTGCAACCTCTGATGAGGTTGTGTCAACACTAATAATTACTTTTTCTGGCATTACGCGGACTAATTGTGATATTACATCCACAATTCTTCTCTTCTGCTCAATTGGTGATACTCTCTCTGCCCCAGGTCTTGTAGATTCTCCACCTATATCAATAATTGAAGCCCCCTGTTCAATCATAATCATTGCCTTATCAACTGCTGATTTTGAGGATGGATAAAAACCACCATCTGAAAAGCTGTCAGGAGTTACATTCAAAATCCCCATGATAATTGGTTTTGAAAAATCTAATTTTTTGTTCATAATTTATTTTCCAGCGTTAAAAATATTAATTTCCTCTCCTAGATCTAAGGACATAAAATCTTCCGCAAAAATAACTTTGCCATTATATTCTTTTGCAATTCTTCTTAAAACACTCTCTTCGCTCACACCGAATAATAACGCATGATTTAATATAGTCAATTTTGGTTTACATATTTTAAGTACTTGAATTAACTGACTAACGTTAGTATGAGAACTTACAACTTTTCTTAATTTTTTATTATTAGCATAAATTTTTTTTGACACAGAAATTACTTCATGTATTAATATATCTGAATTTTTTGAATTATTAATTACATTTTCAGAATACGTTGTATCACCAGAATATATAATTTTTTTGTTTCCAAAGTTTATTTTAAAACCATAAGAATTATCAACGTGTCCGTGATCATTTTTGAATGGCGTAATACTTAATAATTCATTATAATTTTTTATTCCCTGATGATATAAACAATTTACTTGATTAAAGCCATTCTTTTCATACCTATATTCTAAATCTTTTTCATAGGTTTTTTTAAGCTGATTACAAAAATTTTTAATGCCTTTTGGACCATAAATATTTGTATTGGTTTTCTTTTGCCATAAACTGCTTGTCAACCAAAAATCCGCTAAGCCAACAATATGATCAAAGTGCATATGTGATATATAAATATTATTTATATTAGTATAGTTATTGTCTAATTGCTCAAGTCTTAATGTGGTGCCCCTTCCAACATCAAATAATATTTCGTAATTTTGATATTTCAATAAAATGGAAGGTCCAAGTTTATTAATATTTGGTCTTGGAGTTCCTGTTCCTAAAAAAGTGATATTTACTATATCGCTTGCGTGAACAGTATTTGAAAAAAATAATATTATAAAAATATATTTAATCATTAGTATCGATTTTTAAAACAGCCATAAAAGCCTCTTGTGGTAACTCAACTTTTCCTACCTGTTTCATTCTCTTCTTTCCTAGTTTTTGTTTTTTTAATAATTTCATCTTTCTTGTAACGTCACCTCCATATAGTTTAGCTGTTACATCTTTTCTGAATGCTTTTGTTGTTGCTCTAGATATAATTTGAGATCCAATTGCTGCTTGAATTGCTATATCAAAATTTTGTCTTGGTATTACATCTTTCATACCATTTACCAGTTTTCTTCCAATACCCAATGATCTTGATTTGTGAACTATCAGCGACAATGCATCTACTTTTTCACCGTTAATCAAAATATCTAATTTTTGTAGATCTGACTTTTCAAAAGAGTGTATGTAGTAGTCAAATGAAGCATATCCTTTAGTACATGACTTCAATTTGTCAAAAAAATCTAAAACTACCTCATTCAATGGCAAATAATATTCTATTAAAGCTTGTCCACCTGCATATGATATTTTAATTTGTTTCCCTCTTTTTTGTTCACATAAAGTTATTACATTACCTATAAACTCATTAGGAACTAACATAGATGCAGAAATTATTGGTTCATGAATCTCTTCAATACTCGAAATATCTGGAAGCATGCTAGGATTATCAACTTCTAGTATTTTTTTATTTTTTTGAATTACTTTATAAACTACTGTTGGAGATGTTGATATTAAATCAAGCTTGTATTCTCTTTCTAAGCGCTCTTGGATTATTTCCATATGAAGCATTCCTAAAAACCCACAACGAAACCCATGTCCTAATGCTTTCGAAGTCTCTGGCTCATAATCAAATGAAGAATCATTAAGCTCTAGTTTTTCTAAAGCATCTCTAAAATCTTTATAATCGTCGCTATTAATTGGAAATAGACCAGCAAATACTTTAGGTTGAATTTCTTTAAAACCTTCTAAAGGTTTACTTTCATCATCATCATATGAAAGTATTGTATCCCCAACTTTTGCAGAAGCTATATCTTTTATTCCTGCCACAAGATAACCTACTTCACCTTCATTTATAGTACTCAATTTATTTACTTTAGGGGAGTAACATCCTAATTCCTCAACTTGATAGTTTACATTTGTAGAAGCAAGCTTTATTTTTTGTTTTAACTTTAGACTTCCATTTATCACTCTTACAAGAGAGACTATTCCTAAATAATTATCAAACCAAGAATCAATAATTAACGCTTTAAGATTATTATCAGAAGTTTTTTTTGGTGGAGGAATTTTATTGATAATAGCTTCAAGTAAATCTTTAATTCCAAGTCCAGTTTTAGCGCTAACCCCAATTGAATCTGAAGTATCAATTCCAATAATTTCTTTAATTTGATTTTTTACAGAATTTTGATCTGCTGACTGAAGATCAATTTTATTAAGTACTGGTAAAATTTCTAAATCTAATTCAACAGCTTTATAACAATTTGCAACACTTTGTGCCTCAACACCTTGTGAAGCATCAACAACTAAGAGCGCACCCTCGCATGCAGCAAGAGATCTAGATACCTCATATGAAAAATCTACATGTCCCGGCGTATCTATTATATTTAATTGGTAAGTATTTCCATTTAACGCTTTATAATTTAGTCTAACACTTTGGGCTTTGATAGTTATGCCACGTTCTTTTTCAAGATCCATAGAATCTAATATTTGTGAACTCATCTCTCTTTCCGTTAACCCACCACAAATCTGAATAAATCTGTCGGCTAAAGTGGATTTTCCATGATCAATATGAGCTATAATAGAAAAGTTTCTAATTAAATCTTTATTGTTAACAGACATCTCTAGTTACTCTATTTTAATTGCTAAATAAAGAGAGTTTCCTTGAGATCTTCTTACCAACAATGAAGCAAAATCGCCTTTTCTCATTTTTTTAACAATTTTTTCAAACTGACTGATATTTTTTATATTTTGTCCTGAAATTTGATAAATAATGTCATTTTTAATGAGCCCAGAATCATTAGCAGGGCTTCCAAGAACATCTATTACTTTTATACCTAAATTATTTTCTATATTTAAACTATCTCTTTCAGCATCTGTTAAATTCTCTATAGTCATACCAAGAATTTTTTTTGAAACTTTTTTTGGAGCGGGCTGTGTAGTTTTTGCTGTTTTTTGAATTGGTAATTCCTGAACCTTAAATTTAATATTTTTTTTGACACCATTCCTGAGAATTTCTATATTTACATTTTTGCCAATTTTGGTATTTCCAACTATTGGTGGCAACGAAGATGATGTATCAATTTTCTTATTATCGAATTTTAAAATTATATCACCAACTTTTAGGTCTGATTTTGAAGCTGGGCCATCAGGAATGATTTTAGAAATTAAAGCTCCAGAAGGCTTTTTCATTCCAAACGACTTTGCCAAATTATTTGTAACTTCTTGTATATAAACCCCTAGCCATCCTCTCGAAACTTTACCCGAATTTTTTAATTGATTTATAACATTGTCAGCAACATCCATCGGTATTGCAAAAGATAAACCCATAAAACCACCTGATCTAGTGAAAATTTGTGCATTTATACCAACAACCTCACCATCTAAGTTAAATAATGGACCGCCTGAGTTCCCAGGATTTATGGCTACGTCAGTTTGTATAAATGGAACATAATTGTCATTCGGTAGACTTCTTCCGATAGCGCTTACTATCCCTGCGGTAACAGTGCTTTCAAAACCAAAAGGAGATCCAATAGCTAAAACCCATTGACCGACCTTTAGATTTTTAGACTTTCCAATTTTTACTGGCTTTAAATTTTTTGCTTTTATTTTTAATAATGCAATATCACTAGATTGGTCTGATCCAATTAATTGAGCATCAAGCTCTCTTTTATCTTTTAATCGTACGATAATTTGGTCAGCATCAGCGATAACATGATGATTTGTGATTATATATCCATTTGAAGAATAAATAAATCCAGAACCAACAGATTGAGATTGTCGAGGCTGTTTTCTCTCAGGACCATCAAAACCTTTGTCACCAAAAAACTTTCGTAAAAAATCATTCAACTCATCATTTGGTAAATTAGGATTAGGATTTTTTTTTGCACCTTTAGTTTTTTTAACTGTACTAATATTTACTATGCTAGCTTTATTTTCTTCAACTAATTTAGTGAAATCTGGTAAATTAGAATTATTTGCTAATATAGATCCAGTAGAAATAAAAATAATTAGAATTGTCTGTAAAGTGTTTTTAATTAAATTTTTCATATTTGCCTTAGGTCATTTTTTATATTAGATTATACTTATTCTATCACAAAGGTCAGATAAAATTTTAAAACAAGTAGAAAATAAAAAAATTTTTGACGTGCTAATCATTGGCAGTGGTGCTGCTGGGAATAGTCTTGCACTTCAGCTTCCTGACAACATGTCCGTAGCTCTGATATCAAAGACTGAATTACATGAAGGAAGTACATACTATGCACAAGGTGGTATCTCTGCTGT
>MDTB01014981.1_pt1 | contig 12291 bp, 17 predicted proteins | sample 811161 | NCBI WGS metagenome assembly MDTB01 (sample SAMN05326650, study PRJNA326480) | marine metagenome | isolation source: seawater | place: Mediterranean Sea | collected 2009 | reverse complement strand
TGTCTTTTTTGTTGATGGCGCTGCCTAAGGTTGTTCAAGCAGGCACAACAAAACGGCGTTACCAACTCACTGCGAGTAAAGGCTCAGCGCCATTTGCTCAAGACGGTAAACAAACCAATTTGTGGTTATATAACAATACCACGCCCGGCCCATTATTAAAGGCAAAGAAAGGTGAGTTTCTAGAAGTTGAATTTATAAATAGGTTAGACCAGCCAACCACCATCCACTGGCATGGGATACGCAACCTTAATGAGATGGATGGCGTTCCAGACTTAACACAGTCTGCTCTTGAGCCAGGTGAAAATTTTACCTATCGGTTTCCAGTAAATGATGCAGGTACTTTTTGGTATCACGCGCACAATAGATCTTGGGAACAAGTTGCAAGGGGGCTATATGGAGCGCTTATTGTTTTAGACGATGATGAGACATTTGAGGATGATAGAGACCATCTCATTGTGGCGGATGACTGGTTGCTTGATGGAAATGGACAAATAGACTCCGCCAGTATGGGGAGCCTGGGTCATTGGTCACATGGTGGACGTTTAGGCAATGCTCTCACAATAAATGGATCATTCAGACCTAGTATAAAAATAGCTGCCCTGGGTCAGATTAGACTGCGTTTGTTAAATGCAGCGAACGCAAGGATTTTATCGTTTACTCTCAATGATGGATTATCCATGAAGGTGGTCGGTGTGGATGGTTCTCCCTGCAAACCATTTGAAGTTGAGAAAGTTACAATCGCACCAGCCCAGCGCGTTGATGTTGTTGTTGAGGAATGCTCGCAGCTTAGCAAGTTATTTCAGACAAGCAGAGGTGCACAATTTGAGGCCGCAAGTTTCAATCCAACAAAGGGGAAGATTGCTCAACGACGAGTAATTTACAATAAATCGCCTTATTACAATCAAGTTGATAGTGTTAATGCCAGACTGGTAGAGATTCACATGCAAGGTGGGGCAATGGGTAATCTTGCAAGTGCATTGTTTGAGGGAGAGGAGCGTAGCCTGCGAGATTTGGCAATGAATGATTCTAAATTATGGGCGTTCAATGGTCAGATCGGTGGTTACGATGTCAATCTTGCCGATGTCAATTTAGGTGATATTGTGTCTTTGCGAGTGTGGAACGACTCAGCTTGGCCGCATGCCATGCATCTTCATGGTCAGCATTTCTGGGTGAAGTCTCGAGAGTTTGGGCAAGAAGAAAAAGCTCTACTAAGAGACACCTACCTGATGCAGCCAGGAGAGAAAAATGACTTGGTCTTTATTGCTGAAAACCCTGGATTGTGGCTTTTCCATTGCCATATGTTAGAGCATAATGGATCAGGTATGGGTGGGGTCATATCAGTTTCCTAAAGGCATCATATTTGTGTCTGGTATAAAGTTTCTGGTTGTATATGACTCGACTAGTGCCCTCTCCCTGCTTGGCAGTATCTCTGCATTGTAGCATCTGAGCAGATCACCGACACTCATCGAAGAATGAGGAATTGAACCATCATCGATTGCACCTGTATCGATGCCTCTCTCGACTAATCGTGTCCAACTCACAGCGTCTGCTTTAAGGGAGAAAGATCGTGTTTGATAATGCCCGATCGTCTGACCTGAGCATGCCATTTACTGCCTCGTTTGCGTAGGGCAGCCATTAGAAATCTCCTGGCACTGTGCCATGTGTGTGCCAGATCGCTTTATGAGAATTTCTGATTACTTGAGTGTCGGCTATATCCTATTGATATATCTAACAGACTTTGGTGGAGCCGGACGGAATCGAACCGACGACCTCTACAATGCCATGTTATCGTGCAGAATGAAAGGATCTTATCAATCCCAATCTGACAGCGGCTTACAGAGATCCAACGTTTTTCAATATGTCAACCTTGTCAAAACCTTGTCGAGCGCAGCAGCATAAGCTAACTTAGTTGCGTGCTTGGGACCGTGCCCTCAATCAAAAGGTGTTACCTTGAATCCAGCCCAACAGTAATTTAGCCCAATCAAATTGGTTAAATTCTATACAGACCCCGCCATTCTTATTTAATGTTAATTGCCTAAAACGATAATAGGTGATTTAGGCCCCATAATCTGTTCACCTTCTCTCACGTGCGCGAGACCTTATATGAGAACAAGGCATATACAACTTGTAGCCGAGCTTTATCCAGGCGATTGGAAGCAACCTGTATGTAGTGGGTGTCTGCGCTAACCGGATAGGCAAGGAAGCAGCAACACTCTATTTTATCTTCAAAGAGCGGCTCTCATAGTTTTTCTTAGAATAAAACGCTACTGAATAAACAAAACGATTGACTGGCGTATAATCCACGCCACACCGTTCACCAACTGCTTTGCCTGACTGAAAGGCGGGATTACTCCTTTTGATTTTCCAACTCGACTGAGATATTGCGCAGACTCGATTAAGTGCAACACGAATCTTTTTTGTGCTGACCTCGCGTATATCTAACATCACTGAAGTATTTGAGGATGCCACTGTTACACTATTGATGCGTAAGCCAAAAAAGAAGGCCGGCCATCCACCCTCATCAGTCACCTCTTGAGTAATCGCCGAGAGTTTTTTTTCGTTACGTTTCGGCTTGACAAATTCAAGAACGAATTTTTCGGTAAAATTGAGCTTCTCGAATTCGCGCTTGCGCTCCTTTGCTCGTTTCTTTGCCACTTTTTCTGCACTAGCCAACCGTTTCTTCTCAGCTGCAGCCTCCCGTTTCCTCTTAGCGGCCGCCTGCCGTTTCTTCTCAGCAGCAGCCTGTTTACGACGTTTTTCCTCAGCTTTCTGTTTTTGGAAATCGTCCAATGATACCCATACATGGGAAAAACGAGCATCAATCTTATCTCGTTTCAGAGCCTTTAAGAGCATTGCCAAACTTTTTGAGGTGGCGAATACGGTTCCACATTTCTTTAGCTTAAGATTTATGAAAGTCCTGTCGAGATCGTCGTTTTTGATCGTGACTGGAACACCAATGAGGTGGTCTGGTGTGCCAAGCAGTTGTTTCGTTACGATAGCCGCCGCAACCGATCGGGTATTACCGTCTTCTATGCAAATCACGGAGCTTGATGGATTGGTGACAATATAACCGAAGCCTTCAACCGGGGCCTAAAAACACCAGGGCCTTATTTGATCGAAGCTATAATTTAGGTTGGGATACCCCCCTAACTTAATTGCACCCGGCTTGACGGCTGGTCAACGACAAGCTACTTAATCGCGCCTTTATAATGGTGGCTGTAGCTCAGTTGGTTAGAGCGCCTGGTTGTGGTCCTGGAGCTCGGGGGTTCAAATCCCCTCAGCCACCCCATTTTTAAGTTGAATTTTCCACATAGTGCTGTTGGAAAAGCCTAAGTCTTGTTAAATCGGCTGCAACATCATGGTGATGTACTACTCTCACGCGCCAGGAAAAAAGCCAGCTACCTCCTTATTATTAGTGTCTGATGAATTTGGCAGTTCCGCATCAAGATTGTATTGAATTGGTGTTGCGCTTAAAATCTTCCGCGAATTCTCAGCGGATTCTTTACTTGAGAAAGGGCCTACGGGAAGTTCACCTGATGCATCTGTAAAGCCATACTTAATAGCTAATTCCATGGTTTGTATTACTTTACCGTTCATTTTATCAAGTTCCTTACTCGAGACATGGTTAAGAAGAGTAGCTACACTCCTACCAGAAAATGTTGGGGTCTCTCCGTCGGGAAAAGATGCAATCTCTGTTTTTGCACCTCCTGGATACAAAGTGATAGCTCTAACGCCATGAGGCAATAACTCTGCAGCCATATCAGTCGTCAAACGGTCTAAGCCAGCTTTACCAACACCGTACCCTACATCAAAAAGATAATGGTACCCCCCCAAACTTGACACCTGAATGAGTAATCCCGATCCACGATTTACCATGTGTGGAGATACCAATGAACTCATAACATATGCGCTGCGGAGACCAATATTTATTGATGCGTCAAAAACAGATATTGGCCTCTCCCAGAAGGGTTTTCCAAAATACGGTGTCATAGCTGTTAAACCGCCATAGGAGCTATTCACTAATAAATCTATTCCGGCTTCTTTATCCGCAACCATATCAACAAAGTCAGCTGAGGATTTATCATCACTTTGATCTAATCGGTATGGAATAATTTCGCCTGTACTCTTTGCAACGTTTTCGGCTAATTGCTCTAAAAGGTCTAAGTTACGGGCTGTGGCGTACACTTTTGCCCCTTCTTCAGTGGCAAGTACGTGCGCAATTCCTCTGCCCAAACCCTGTGATGCACCGGTGACGATACAAACTTTTGACATGCAAATTCTCCATAATTTTTAAAAATACAGGCAATTATATAGTGGGATAGCAACTGTCTGCTCTTAGGCATAAAGTATCTATCTATTATCCAAGCTCTCAAGGAGAGCTACCAGACGTTCTTGAACCCCCATATCTGGTACACTATTTACGATACAACCATCGTCCTTTACCCAATCTAACTTTGATTGAGTAAAAATTTCCAGTTTGGGTTTAAAGAGAGTGGGGTCATCAAACATTCCCAGAGGAACGCTAGTGATGCCTTCCATATAGTCTAACGTAATGTACACATTGACATGGCAAGTTGGGCAGTGTTGCGTATATAGCTTACCTCCGCTTCCACCTACATATGCATACTCATCAACGTCACCGGTCCACTCGATTTCATCAGAAGAATATATGCATCTAACCGCTATAGAACCCACGAACTTTCGACAGCTAGTACAGTTACATGTCATTACAAGCATCGGATCAAGGTCAGTTTGAAATGTAACCTTTCCACAATGGCATTCACCTTTATGCTTCATCTTACTCTCCAATCATTAATCACATTTAGCTAACTTTTATCCATATTTTCGATCTGTCGTTTCGCATCCTCAATAAATTGCGTGAGCTTATCGATCTCATCAATATCGATTTCATCTATATTAAGACTACATTGTAAATTTTCAGTTTCAATGTTTACCGTATTTGTTTTTTGTTCAGCATCAAGAACAACTTGAAATGCACGCAATTCCTCGCTTATACCCTTAACGTGCACTTTGTCTACTTCGATACAGTCAACTTCGTTGGCAATTTGGCTATAAGTATCGAACGAAACCAAAATCGAACCTTGCTCTGCAATAGACTCAAGCCTTGCGGCCAAATTTACCTGACCGCCAATAACCGTATAATCTAACCTATCTTCACTACCGAAATTACCCACTGTACAATAACCCGTATTAATCCCAACTCGCATTTGGAGCGGTTCGCGGAGGCCAAATTTTTGAGCCCATTGGTCTCCAAGCCCACGCATTCGTTGCTGCATGGTGATAGCCATATTTACGCATTTAAGCGCGTCCTCCTTCACACCGGAGGTTTCCGGATCACCAAAAAAAATCATAACAGCATCACCCACGTATTTATCGATAGTCCCTCCATAATCGAGCGCAATCCTTGCCATCTCGGTAAGATAGAAATTAAGCATTGCTGTAATTTCTTCGGATTCTAAAGAATCAGAAATTCTTGTAAAACCGACCAGATCCGAGAAAAAAACCGTCAACTTCTTTCGTTTGCTAGTCAAATTGACTTTTTGTTCACCGGAAAATATCGATTGGTATAGCTGCGGCGATAAATATTTGGCAAGCTGGTTAGAAATAGCCTCGATTTCATTCTTTCGTTCAATAGCCAACTCTTGCGCTTCGACGGCAACCTCCTTTTGCCTCTCCATTTCGGAAGATAAATTTTTTCGTAATTGCGACTCGAGCTTTAGTCGCTTAACCATTTTATCGAGCTCTTTAGTTTTAGCTGAAGCCACTTCTTGAGCTTCGATGGCGATCTCTTTTTGTCTCTCCATTTCAGAAGCTAAATTTTTACGGAGTTTTGATTCAAGCCGTAATTTCTTTAGCTCGTTTTGCATAATTTTAGCTTCGACTTCGCTTAATGATTTTTCCATTAAATGATCCGTCTCAGACATTAAGTGTCACGCCATATTTAAAATCTACAGTCAAATATTAGTCCTTTGGTGTCGTGCCTAAATTCGACTCTAGGCAGAAAAGTCCCGCAAAACTTGTCCTGGCCCCTTGTCGTATTCAAAGTAGTTTTCACCATCGAAGACCTGAATACCATTGACCCAGACCCCCTTGATGCCGCAAGGCTTACGCATTGCCCGCGAACTGCCACCGGGAAGATCGTTGGAGCGCTCAAGATCACCAACGCCTATAGTCGATGGATCAAAAAGTACCATATCAGCGTATGAACCTGGCGTGAGTCGACCCCGACCTTTAATACCGTAGAGATCTGCTGGGTGGCTGGTCAGCCTGCGTATCGCTTCTTCTCGGCAGCAGCCTTCCGCACGGCAGCTTGTTTCCTTTCCTGTTCGGTTGGTTCGCGCTTTCTTGCCTCGTCTATTTGCCGTTGAACGCGCTCCCTCTCGAGACGTTCTTTTTCCTCTGCCTCTGCCTTTCGACGCGCCTCTTTCTCTGCCAATTCCGTTTTCTCTTTCTCTGCCAATTCCGTCTCCCGAGAAATCTTTTCAAGAGCGGCCCAAATTTCTTCCTTAGATGAATTTTTAGGGTGGGAGATTAAGGTGATGTGCCATGCCTCTTCTGCTTGGTTGTCAAGTGCAACAAAACCGAAATTCCATCGGGAAATTGGCCAACATCCCGGTCTGTCGAACGACGTTTCCAATATTCCAAGACTGTCAGCAGTGAGGCTCAGTTCCAAACAAATCTTATTATCTTCAACCTTCCAATATCCTTTTTTTCAAGCTGGAATGGGTTAAATCGGGATTGACAATTTACACTCACACCTAATTTTTGGTCGCGTTCGAATTTCAATGTTATGGATGGTGGAGAGTTATATGAAGCACTTCCGCACGCTCCGTGATCTGTGAACCACTCGGCCCCAGAGAAAATATATTTCAACTGAGCAGTGTCATACGTTTTCTGTGCAATTGATGATGACGGACAAAATAAGCAACTTAAAGCTACGCCAACCAATGCGACCAGAATTTGACTGAAGGTTCTATTAATATCAATTTGCAACACTAGTAACCTCCCCCACTAACTCTAGTCGACTAAGTCGCATTCGTCCAAATCCATACAAATTAAATTCACTTATGAAACCAATATCTTATCAACTTCAACACAAATATATCCCGAATTAGCCATTTTTTTCAATGACATAATACGGATTGCCGAAATTGTGATCCCTATTTGATGGCTAATACCAAGCCAGATACATAATCCTCATAAGTTTTCTTAAATTCATCTGGCTTTTCAATTTTCACATTAAACAAATAATCTGGATGACATAGTTCGTGAATGAGTTCCCTATGTCCTCTGGTCGTTAATTCAATGATGGTTGAGCCACCTCGTCCTTTGCTGATTTTTTGTGATGGATGGAATTGGATTTTCTCCACTCGTTTGGCGGCATCACCAGAAAATCGAAGTTTGATATTTAGCAATTCATCACCGTGGAAAACTCCGAAACTTTCATTCGCCCATTCTTTAAAATTGAAGTTTTGGGGCTCCTCGAAAACTTGATCAGCGTCCTTCACTTCTTCTATTAGGTCGAGACGGTAGGTGAGGGGTTTCATCGATGTCTTGGGTAGGTTCGCCACAAGATAGCCAAATCGACCAAATAGAAGTCCAAGAGGTTCGACGGTCCGCCAAGAGGCTTTCGGCTTACCTGATCCCCGATATTTAATTTTTAATCGTCTAAACGCTAAAATCGCTTCCTCGAAGGCCGCCATTTTTTTGGGATCGATCTGTAATCGAGGTCCGATGTTATTGATATGACCAGTTCGGTCGATCAATTCGCCTGTTGCGGTGGCTATATGCTTTCCTAAAGGTTCACTCTTGGCGAGGAGTTTGGATATAGCAACTCGACCTGAACCCTCTGGAAGTGTCTCCAAATGTCTCTCAACGGCACTTCTTTCGGTTTTATCCAGAATTAGCAGTTCAGCGGGAAGACCTCCTTCAATAGCCCATCTTTTGACCGAGTGATGATCGCTATCAAGTTGGAACGCTTTTGGTTTAGCCTCCAAGTCAAGTTCATATAAGCCACGCAACATTCTATAGGCTGTTTTCCGACTACATTTCCCTTTTCTCTCGGCAACTCTCTCCATGATTTCATTTATGGTCAATCCAAGACTGGTTGCCTGAAGTTCCCTTGCCAAATGGACTAAATCACGGAGTGAGGTGTATGCCATGCGCTTATGATACCCCGTTTTTTGACACATCACCACTGTATATTTAGATCATCAAGAACACTGGGTTCTTGAACAAACCGAGAGGGAAATACATGACTAAGAAAGTAAGATACACGAAGGCTCACAAGGTGACCGTAACCAAGAACGCAAAAGGTAAGGTTGTGAGTGTCGAAATTGAACCTTGGTTATGATGTTCCCCAATATGAACTAAAACTGTTGCCGGGTAGAACGAGAGCCGAAAGGCTCTTTTTTTATGTCTAAAGCTCGAGGGCTTGTTATATTATCTGTAAAAAGGAGAAAATATGTGTTTGTGGCCATTTGACATCTGCTTTGACATCTACAGGTTTTTATTTTTATTAGCCCTTTTTTGGTGTTGTATACCTTGTGCTGTGCTTGCGCACTTTAAGGGAAGAAGTGCAATTGGCTTTTTTATTTACGGTCTTCTGCCGATAATTGGTTATATTGGCCTTCTTCATGCCCTTATAATGAAGAATGAGAACAAGACCAAAGCCGAAAACTAAATACCCCAAGACCAAGACGCTAACGCCATCTCAATCTTGGGGCTGGAAAGGTGAGGCTTGTTGCAACCTCCGAAGTTACGGACAAATGGGTGGCATTTGTCCTCTGGTTATTTTCTACGAGACAAATGAAAGGCTGACCCCTCTCTAATTGCAGCCCCAATTCGTCCCCCAAATACTCCCATCTCGTAATTAACCACTTTCATATATTCTTTTCTCGTCATTAGGGTACGCCTACCAGAGTTCATATAAGCCTTGGCTACTGATTGCCTGTCTTGAAATAAAACCTTCATTGCTGGCGGTATTCTTTGACGAAATGGTTGTCCCACTGGATTAGCCGTATTTACAGCCGGAGCCACATTGTATCCAGCGGCTAACATATCTCGTGATACATCTGAAAGACCATCTCTCAACATTGAACGATTGAAGCCTTTGGGACGAACCACAGTCTCATAATATCGGAAGTTTTTGTTCTTCAACATTCGTTGAAGAAGGTTGAGTTCTCGTAATAGCTGGTCCGTTGGAAGTCTGCCTATAACCTTATCCAAACGACCCGTTGGACCTACAGAGTTCATCGTTATGAACATTTCGGTTAGGATTAAAAACGGTCCAGCTTTCATATGTGCCACCACTGATTTATTGGGACACGAGCCTCTTTCATTCGGTATCCAAGCCTTTTGTTTTTTTGGAGAACCTCAACTCGTTTGGCAAATTCCAATCTCTCTTGAGCTATATGTTTCTCGGTTAATTGAAGTTCTGCCAACCCCTTCCGCAACTTCTTCGCATTGTCTATTTCAGTTAGACGAGCCGCAAGTCTCTCACCCTTTTTCTCTAAAGCGAATTGTGGGTCATACTTGGAAAGGAGTTTCTCGGCTTCATAGACTTGTTTCAGAGTTCGTGCGCCAGAGTCAGCAAGGGACACAAATCCAAAAACCCGGTCTTTATCCTCATCACTCATTCTTGGCAGAAGGCTAACAAGGCGTTTCAGAACTGACATAAATTCTTCTCTCGCTCTCTTTCTCATCGTCTTCCTTTAATCTGAAGACGAGATTTTAAATCTGCTAAATTATTCTCCTGTACCTTTGGCTCCACTCCCATCTTCCTCCACAATTTCAGATGGCTCTCTATACAAATATCTTCAAAGGTTGGAATTAGACTTGGTTCTGGGTTTCTATGGGTCTCCCTACTGGCTCCCTCGATCTCTGACCTCATCCAAATATCATCCGCTTCAGAGACAAAATTCGTTGATTGCTGGTGAAGCATAATTAGCCGATTAAGGGCATTATTTTGTTGGACATACATTCATTAAATTCACTTTCAAAAAAATACGGGAGCGACCTCAAGTTATGTTGATGGTAGTTCTTACGAAGAAGGAACAAGAAAGGAGGGTCGCTCCCGATGAGTTTTTGGATAACTTCAAGGAAAACTCTAAAACTTCTCAAAAAACGCTAAAAATAGGAATTTTGCTTATATTGTCTCTCAAAAAATCTCAAAAAAAGTGGGGGAGAGGCTCCAGATTTATGCGTTTTTATAATTTTCCCATTCAAGGGCTTTGTTAATTCCCTCAAGATGAGATTTCTGGCTATAGGTAGCGGATACTTTAAACGAAGGCATAATTTCCTTTATCTCTTCCAACTTGCGTCTGGTTGATAGGTCTTCGCTTTGAATGATTTCTTTTAGGCTCATATAGAAAACTCCTTATTTCAATTTCATAGGTTAGTCTGGCTTGGACGCTTCGCGTCCCTTCATCTGGATATTCAAAAATATATCTAAAAATATCATTTTTCAGTGGCAATCGCCCAACTGCTAATTCTTGGATTTGGTAGCCCAGGTCAGAAGGGTTTCACTGGATTGGCTATTCTATCAAATGCCTCATTCGCATCATAATGAGAGGGAGAATTCAGTTTCCTTGCCGTGGATTTACTTCTCCACCAAGCCTTATGAATTACGGCTCTTTGTTTCTCAGAAAGAATAACAATCGGCTGGTTCAATATCTGCCTACTAATATCAATCCATACTTTTCGTTGTTCTGGAAATAGGTGGCTTGGATTTGTGTCAGAGATTTTCTCGGAGAGAATATTCACTTCATAATCCTTCAACTGTTCCTTCTTCGCCATAGACATAATCCTCCTTTTAAAAACTTTATCCACCTAACTCCCTACGGTCGTAATTTACATCAAATATGAGGGTTCAAGACGGACTTTTGCTGCCCCAATCGCCTAATCACTTCTATGGTGAATGGTCTTAAATTAGTTCCGAGCAAAAGGTTCGTGTTTTTCAATACGAAGGGACGGCAGAACCAGTGAGATATTGCCGATTATGGATATCTTTGGTGAGGCAGGTCAGCGGTCGCCTCTTATTCTGGCTTTTGTTTCTTTGTCTGACGCATCCAAGGAACGCCGTGCTTACCCTCGTTCTCTTGGTTTTTACCGTTGTCAGCTCTGACAGAGCGGCTCACTTATGAAAACGGACTTAACTTATGACGATAAATCTCGCTAACATCATAAATTTTAAATCATCTGGAACGAATTTGAAGCCACATTCGAAACCGTTTTAATAAAAATTATAATTTTTTACAGCCCCGGCGACCTGCCATCTCTGCCATAAGTCTATGTCTCGAAATTTGTTTAGGCTACGCCAACCCAGTTTTTAAAATTAGTTTGCGTCAAAGCGTGTTTTTGTCTGCCCCGCTCGATTTTTTAAGCCATTCCGATATTATAGATTTTAGACAATTTTTTAGGAATTTACGAATGGCACATTTCAAGAAATTACTCGCAATCAACATTCTGTTTATCTTGGCGATTAGCGTGTCTGTTCCGGCGTGGGCGTTTGATGAAGCGCATCTGAAAAAGTTTAAGGCGCTGAATAAATGTGAGGGGTGTGATTTGAGTGGAGCCAACTTGATTGGAGCCAAGTTGGCTGGAGCCAAATTGAGTAGAGCCGACTTGAGTAAAGCCAACTTGAGTGGCGCCATATTGGTTATGTCCGACTTAAGTGATGCCAACTTGAGTAAAGCCAAATTGAGTGGAGCCAACTTAAGTTCAGCCAACTTTGATAACGCCAAGTTGATTGGAGCCGACTTGAGTAGAGCCCAATTGAGATTTGCCAACTTGAAAGAAGCCAATTTGAGCAGAGCCGACTTGAGTAAAGCCAACTTGAAATTTTCCGTGTTGAGATATGCCAACTTGAGCGGGGCGGACCTCTCCACCGCCACATTGACGTATGCCGACCTGGACGGAGCTATCCTCTGTAAAACAAAAACGCCTTGGGGCGAGGAGAACTCTGGCTGTAAAAAAACTAAAATTTAAAGGATAAATAATGGCTCGTTATAACAAATTCGATAAAGATAGGGATGACCCGTTTCCCATATCTCGTTCAGGAATTGACCAGTTCCTTCGCTGTCCGAGGACTTTTGTCCTTCAGAGAAAGTTTGGCGTTAAGCCTCCTTCAATGGTTCCTCTTACTCTTGCCGTGGCTACTGACCATCTCCTCAAGAATGAGTTTGAAGGCTACCGAAAGAAGCAATCCTCAGAACATCCAATCTTTGAGAAATTCAATCTTGAGGTTATCCCATACCAACACCCCGAAAT
>MDTB01242937.1_pt1 | contig 12292 bp, 15 predicted proteins | sample 811161 | NCBI WGS metagenome assembly MDTB01 (sample SAMN05326650, study PRJNA326480) | marine metagenome | isolation source: seawater | place: Mediterranean Sea | collected 2009 | reverse complement strand
TGTAGTTTATTCAAAATTATCCTGACTAGACTAAGAAGAATCTATTTAATAATATAAACATATATATATGAATTCTATAAACGAAAAAGAAAAAAAACTAAATATCGCTTTAGATGAATTAAAAAATTTAGATCTAAGCAATCCCGATTTACAAAATAATATTGAAGATTTGACTTCTAAAAAAACTCAATTAGAAATTGAAAAATCTCAGTTAGAGGATAAATATAAAAATTTACAAGAAGATTTTAGCAATTTAAGTAAAAAACTTGAGGAAATTCAAAACAAAGAAAAGTTAGAACAAAAAAAACAGGCTGAATTTTCAGAAAAAATTGATGAATTAAATCAGGAAACAGATACTTTGTTAGAAGAGATTGATAAATGGCAAATGTAAGTATTAAATTTAATAATAAAGAGTTCCTGTTGTCATGTGATGATGGCCAGGAGGAGCATCTCGAAGAATTATTAATCCACATAAACCAAAAGTTTAATGACTTAAAAAATAATCTTGGAAATTTAGGAGAAAATAAACTGCTTTTAATTACTGCTGTAAAAATTATGGACGAGTACTTTGAAACTAAAAAAAAAGTTGATCAAAAAAAAAGTGAATTAAAAGATCTCTCAAACAGATTCAAAGAATTAAAATCACTCATCTATGATTATAGAAATAAAAAAGAAGAAGAGATTAATATTTTGAAAGAAAGTCATTTAAATTTTAAAAATGAAATTGATGTTAATCAAAAAAAGTACGAACAATTAATTGATCAAGCTGCTGATGAAATATCTAATTTTGTTGAGAAGGCAAAATTAGATAGTATGTCTCAATAAAATTTTGTGATTAAATCTAAGTTAAGAAGTAAAATTTTAAAACTTAGAAAAAATAATGTAAATAAGAATCAAAAATTGGATGTAGATATTTTTTTATCTTTTTTAAGATCACAAAAATTAAATTATAAAAATTTAGGTGGTTACTATCCATCTAATTATGAAATAGATGACTTAAAAATTTTAGAAATACTTGAAAAAAAAAATTATAATATTTTATTACCAATTGTAAAAAGAAATAATAAAATGGATTTTTTTAAGTGGTCAAATACCGATCCATTGAAAATTAATAAATATGGTATACCTGAACCTGTTTCATCAGAAATATTTTACCCAGATATTATGTTAGTCCCATTAGTTGGTTATGATAAAAATCTAAATAGATTGGGTTATGGTGGAGGTTTTTATGATCGCTATATCGAAAAAATTGAAAAAATTAAAAAAGTTATTAAAATTGGTTTAGCTTTTTCTTACCAAAAGTTAAAGAGTGTACCAATAAGCAAATATGATAAGAAATTAGATTTTATAATAACAGAAAAAGAAATTTTAAAATGAGAATATTGTTTTTAGGTGATATCGTTGGAATTTCAGGTTGTTCAAAATTAATGAATAATCTTTTAAATGAAATTAAATCAAACAAAATAGATTTTGTAATAGTTAATGGTGAAAATGCCGCTTCACAAGGCGTAGGATTAACCAAAGAGATATGTAACGACTTTTTCAATTGTGGCGTAGATGTAATAACTACTGGAAACCATGTATGGGACCAAAAAGAAATAATGGAATTTATTGATAAAGAAGAGAGATTATTACGTCCTAAAAACCTTTTTGAACCAGCTCCAGGAAAAGGGTTTAATATTTATATTACAAAAGAAAATATTAAGATCGGAGTTCTTAATCTGATGGGAAATGTTTTCATGAAAAAGTGTGAAGATGTTTTTGAAATTTCAGAAAAATTTATTAAGCAGTATAAATTAAAACATGATTATGATTTATTGGTAGTCGATTTTCATGGTGAAATTACTAGTGAAAAAAATGCCATTGGACATTTATTTGATGGAAAGGCCTCTTTAGTTGTAGGAACTCATACCCATGTACCAACTAATGATGCAAGAATTTTGAAGAATGGTACTGGCTATCAAACTGATGCTGGCATGTGTGGAGACTACGACTCTGTTATTGGAATGAATACTGAAAATTCATTGAATAGATTTTTAAATAAAAATTCAAAAAAACACTTTCCTGCAATTGGAGAAGCTACTTTGTGTGGTGTAATTGTTGATTGTGATATAGAAACTGGATTAGCTAACAATATTGAAAGTTATATTTTTGGAGGGAAACTAAGTATCACTTAGAAAAAATTATGTCAGGTCATTCAAAATGGGCAAGTATCAAACACTCAAAAGGTAAAGCGGATAAGCAAAGATCCAAAATATTTTCTAAACTGTCAAAAGAAATAAGTGTTGCAGCAAAACTTGGAGACAAGGATCCGGCAATTAATCCTAGACTAAGATCTGCTATTCAAGCTGCTAGGTCAGCAAATATGCCAAAAGACAATATTGAAAGAGCAGTTGATAAGTCATCAGCTGTTACACAATCAAATTATGAAAATTTAAGATATGAAGGATTTGGTCCAGATAAAATTGCTGTAATTGTAGAAACTTTAACTGATAATAAAAACAGAACTGCTTCAAATATTAGAACCATATTTCAAAAAAGTGGAGGAAGTTTAGGTACACAAGGATCTGCGTCACATAATTTTAGTCAATTAGGTATTATCAAAATTGATAAGAAAGAAATTTCAGAGGAGAATATATTTGAGTTAGCAATAGAATCTGGTGCTGATGAATGCCTTTCTTACGATGAATTTCATGAAGTTCAATGTACTATGAGTGAGATTTATAATGTAAAAAAAAAATTAGAAAAAGTAATCTCAAACTTTATTTCTACAGAAATTGAGTGGGTTCCATTAAATAGCGTTGGTGTTGAAAAAGATAAGGAAGAGTTGGTGATCCAATTTTTAGAAACTTTAGAAGATGATGATGATGTACAAAATGTATTTTCAAATGTAAATTTTGGTCATAATTGATGTTAGTTATTGGAATTGACCCCGGCATCTCAGGATCAATTTGTTTTTTTCAAGATGGAAAAATAGTTGATGTAGTTGAAATGCCAACTATGACTGAAGGAAAAAAAAATAAGAAACAAGTTAATGGCTCTCAAATTTATAATGAAATCTCTGAAAGAATAAAAAAAATTGATAAAAGAGATATAAAAGTCATAATAGAACAAGTATCAGCTATGCCGGGTCAAGGTGTAACAAGTATGTTTAATTTCGGTCAATCATTTGGAATTCTAAAAGGAATATGTTCTGCAATGCAATTGCCCATGTATTTTGTAAGACCATCAAAGTGGAAAAAATACTTTAATCTTATTAATTCAGAAAAAGACGCAAGTAGAACTAGGGCTATTGAAATATTCCCTTATTTTTCATCACAATTAGCAAGGAAGAAAGACTCAAATAAAGCTGATGCTATTTTAATAGCTAGTTTTTATTATGAAACATATAAATCTGATGAATAATTAAGAAATTGAAGACAAATTCATGACACATTTAAGTGTGAAGAGTGATTATGGAAGCAGATATCGCATCTCAAGCTGTTGGCTTAGGGTCAAATACAGATTTTTCTTTAATTAATCTTTTTTTAAGAGCAGATATAGTTGTTAAATCAGTCATAATTATACTTATAGTTTGCTCAATCTATTCATGGGCAATAATTATAGAAAAATTTAGGTTATTTAAAAAAATAAATATTTCATCAGATGAATTTGAAGAAAAGTTTTGGAGATCTAAATCTGCTGAAACTTTTTATAACAGTCTACCAAGCAATATAGATGACCCTATGGCATTACTTTTTAAAGACTCTATGCAGAGCTTACTCAAATCTAAATCAAAGGCAAATTTAGGTGAGAGAATGAGCGGTATGTTAGAAGCAGGAATTGAAAAGCAAATTTCAAAAATTGGCAAGGGTTTTACTTTTTTAGCTACTGTAGGTTCAACAGCTCCATTTGTAGGTTTGTTTGGAACTGTTTGGGGAATAATGAACTCATTTCAATCAATAGCAATTTCAAGAAATACTAGTTTAGCCATAGTTGCTCCAGGTATAGCAGAAGCTCTTTTTGCAACAGCACTGGGTCTGTTAGCTGCTATACCTGCGGTTGTTGCTTATAATAAGTTTAATAATGACTCACAAAAATACTCTCAAAAATTAGAAAATTTTTCAAAAAGATTTTTATCAATTATTTAAAATGGCATTTAAATTTAATCGTTCTTCCAAAGAACCAATCAGTGAAATAAATGTTACGCCATTTGTAGATGTAATGCTAGTTTTACTTATTATATTTATGGTGACAGCACCACTATTAACAGTTGGTGTTCAAGTAGATTTACCAGAAAGTTCTGCAGACTCTTTACCTGAGGAAGTGGAGCCTCTTACTTTATCTATTAATTCAAAAGGTGAGATATTTATTCAAGAGTCGCAAGTTGAATACGATAAAATCATCGCAAAGGTTCTGGCAGTTTCTAAAAATAGAACTGATACTAGAATTTATGTTAGAGGTGACAAAACAATAAATTATGGAAGGGTATTAGAAATAATGGGACTTTTATCTGGTTCAGGGTTTACTAAAGTTGCACTTATTTCAGAACCTTATAAACAAAGGTAATTTAAATTGAATAGAAGTATAATTATATCTTCTGCTTTACATATAACTTTAATTTTTATTACAGCAATTAGCTTGCCCTTATTTGCAAAAAAACCAATTAACCTTCCACCTATAGTTAGTGTAGAGTTAATTCAGATTACAGAAAAAACAAATATTCCTTTTGCACCTAAAGCAAAAAAGATAATTGAAAAGGTTAAAGAAAAAGAAAAAAAACTAGTTTCGGAACAAGCTCCACCTAAAAAAGTTAAAAAGAAAAAACCAGATGCAATACCTTTGCCTGATAAAAAGGTTAAAAAAATTCAAAAAATAAAAGAAAAAAAACAAAATCCTGAAAAGATTGATAATGATGTCAAGCAAGTTTCAGAATTTGAAAAAAAAGAGCTATTTGATCCTAATAATATAGCTGCACTGATAGATAAATCAAAAATTGAAAGCTCAGAAGTAAAAAAAAAAATCTAATAAGATAACTCAAGATCAAGATAGAAATGTTGAAATTGCAGGTCTTTCTTTGAGCGAAGAGGATGCTCTGAAAGCTCAGATATTTGGATGCTGGAGTATACCGCTTGGCCTTCCATTTGATGAAAACCTATTAGTGAGGATTAAACTACAATTAGATCCAGATGGATCTGTTACAAAATCTGAGATACTAGATCACGCAAGAATGAATAAGCCTGGACAAGCATTTTACAAAGTTTTAGCAGAAAGTGCCCTGAGAGCTATAAAACTATGTCAGCCATTAAGAGTTCCTAGTACAGGATATGAAAGATGGAAAGAATTACAATTAAATTTTGATGCAAGAGAGATGCTAGAGGGATAATATAATCTAATGAAAAAAAAATTTATATTTTTAATAATTTTTATATTTTTACCAATAAGAGTTTTTGCTTTAATTGAAGTTGACATTACCAGAGGAAACCTAGAGCCTTTACCATTAGCTGTTTCACCTTTGTCAATTGACTCATCGTCAAAAAAAAAATTTGAAAATATTCTTAATAAAAAGAATATTGGCTCTGAAATTTCAATAATTGTTGAAAACAATCTCAGAACTTCTGGACTATTTAATCCATTAAGCAAAGATGCTTTTCTTCAAGCACCTGATATTGCAAATTTAAAACCTAGGTTTGAGGACTGGAATTTAATTAAAGCGCAAGCACTCATTACTGGTAAGGTAAGCTATACGAATGAAAAATTAAGAGTTGAATTTAGATTATGGGATATTCTTGCTGCTAAAGAAATGATGGCTTTGGCTTTTACAACAGTACCAAGTAACTGGAGAAGAGTAGGTCACATTATTTCAGATAAAATTTATGAGAGATTGACTGGTGAAAAAGGATATTTTGATACTCGGATCATTTATGTAGCCGAGGAGGGACCAAAGACACAGAGAATAAAAAAATTAGCTATAATGGATCAAGATGGATTTAATAATAAATTTTTAACGCTTGGAAACGAACTTGTATTAACTCCTAGGTTCAATCCAGCAAGTCAAATGGTAACTTATCTATCATATTTTAGAAATTTACCAAGAGTATATCTTCTTGACATAGAAACAGGTACACAGGAAGTTGTTGGAGATTTTCCAGGAATGACATTTGCTCCAAGATTTTCTCCTGATGGTAAAAAAATTATAATGAGTTTTGCAAAAGATGGTAAATCAGATATTTTTACGATGGATTTAGAAAATAGAATTGTTGACAGAATAACAAATCATCCTTCAATTGATACCTCTCCCTCATATTCACCAGATGGAAAATTTATTTGTTTTAATTCTGATAGAAGTGGCTATCAACAAATTTATGTGATGAACAGTGATGGAAGCAACATAAAAAGAATATCATTTGGAAAGGGATTGTATGGAACTCCAGTTTGGTCTCCAAGAGGTGATTTAATTGCATTTACAAAATTACATAAAGGTAAATTTTATATTGGTGTAATGAGAGTAGACGGTTCAGGTGAAAGGCTATTAACAGAAAATTTTTATCAAGAGGCGCCGTCATGGTCACCTAATGGTAGAGTTTTAATTTTTTATAGAGAAACAAAAACTAACGCAAAAGGAGAGGGATTTTCTGCTAAATTGTGGTCTATAGATTTGACTGGTTATAATGAACGTTTGGTAAAGACACCTACGGATGCATCTGACCCATCATGGTCATCTTTATTAAGTAAATAGTTAAAATTTCTTGATTTTTTGACTTGAAACCTCTATTTAGTTGTGAAAAAGTATGAATTTGAAAATAGCAGCAAGGAGCAATTTAATGAATATAAGCAAAATTTTTAATAACACACTGTTAGTTATAGCTACATGCCTGGTGTTGACAGCATGTGCTTCAAAAAAAGTCGAGACTATTGGTGGACAAATTCAAGGTGATGTTTACACAGGAACAGACTCAGTAGAATATTTAGCTGAAGGAGTAAAAGATAGAGTTTTTTTTGCTACAAATGAATCTATATTAACTACAGCTTCAAGGGAAACTCTTAGAGCTCAAGCTGCATGGTTAAGAAAAAATTCCAGCATCAACGTTGTTCTGGAGGGACATGCAGATGAAAGAGGAACTAGAGAGTATAATTTAGCATTAGGAGAAAGAAGAGCTAATGCAGCAAAAGATTATTTAATGACTTATGGAATTTCTTCAGACAGAATATCTGTTTTGAGTTATGGGAAAGAAAGACCGGTAGACTCAGGATCTAACCCATTAGCATGGTCAAAAAATAGAAGATCTGTAACAGTTAAAGCAAACTAATTAAAATTTTAAGACCCTAAAGTAAAATGCTTTAGGGTCTTCTTTTCGCCATTTTTTTAACGATAAACTATTAGAAATGTTCAAAATATTAAAATTAATATTTTTAAATTTATTTTTTTTATTTAACATTTTTATTTCAAACATAACTTTTGCAGATAATCACAATGTTTATGAAATTTTAGAAATAATTCAAAAAGATCTAAAAACGCTTGAGAAAGCCGTTTACTCTGAAAAAATTGATCTTGAAACATCTAATAACGAATTAGATATTAATTCTGAAGATGTACTTACAAGGCATTTACTAAAATTATCTGAAGTAGAGGAGCAATTTAGAGAACTTACTAATAAATTTGAGGAGATAAACTTTAAATTAGATAAACTATCTACCAGACTTTCAAAAATACAAGCTGATAATCAGATTAGATTTCAAAATTTAGAGTCAAATTTAACTTCAGGTGAATTAAAAACTAAAATAATTTCATCTCCGAAAACTAATGATAACAATGTACTTCCCGGAAGTTCTCTACCTCAAGATTTGGGCTCAATTTCTTATAAAGATACTGAAACTAATGAAACTTCACAAAAAATACAATCAGTAGATACAACAGCAACTATAATTACAGAAAGTTTTCAATCTGAGGAAAAAATTCTTCCAGAAGATCTTAATCCTCAAAAACAATATGAATTTGCTACAAGCTTTTTAAAGGTTGGTGATTATAGTACTGCTGAAAGAGCTTTTAGAGAATTTGTGCTTTCTAATTCAAATCATGAATTAGCAGGAAGTGCTCAATATTGGTACGCTGAAACATTTAGAATTAGACAGCTTTATACGGATGCAGCGTCAGCTTATTTAGAAGGTTATCAAAAATATCCAAAAGGCAAGAAGGCTCCTATAAATTTACTAAAACTTGGTGTATCAATGATACAAATTGGTGAAAAAGATCAAGGTTGTAAAATGATAGATGGTGTTGAAATTCAATACCCTAAAGCCAATCAGTCTGTAATTCAAAAAGCAAAATATGAGTCCAAAAAATTTAACTGTAATAAGCAAGACTCATAAATTTTTATTAAACAAATTAAAAGATAAAAAAATTTATAATATTTATCAGAAGTTTGAGTCTTGCTTAGATATGAATGAAAGTTTTATTGTAGCTGTTTCAGGAGGACCAGATAGCTTAGCTTTAACTTTTTTATCAAAAATTTATTCTATAAAAAGATCTCTTAATTCTAAATATTTTATTGTCGATCATAAACTTAGAAAAAACTCAACTTTGGAAGCAAACTATGTAAAAAAAAAAATTAAAAAAATTCTCAATAAATCTTAATATTTTAACCTGGAACGGAACCAAACCAAAAAAAAATATTCAATCTATTTCAAGAGATAAAAGATATAGTTTATTATGCAAAAGTGCTAAAAAATTTAAAATAAAAAATATTTTACTCGGCCATCATATGGATGATCTAATTGAAAATTTTTTTATAAGAATTATTAGGGGAGCTGGTTTAAATGGATTAGTTTCCTTGGATAAAAAATCAAAAATTGAAAATATAAATTTGTTTAGACCTCTTATAAATATTAATAAACAAGATTTGACTTATGTAGCAAATCAAGTTTTTGGTTCTTATGTTGTGGATCCATCAAATCAAGACGATAAGTTTAAAAGGGTTAAGATAAGAAATTTATTAAAGCTCTTAGAAAAAGAGGGATTAGATAAAAATAAATTTCTTTTAACAATTAAAAATTTAAAGTCATCAAATAATACTATAAAATTTTACACACTAAAAAATTTACAGGATAATGTGACCTTAATAAAAAAAAAGGGATCAGTAGTTTTAAAACGAAACTTTTTTTATCATTCTCCGGAGGTAGTTTTTAGATCGTTAACAGAAGTAATAAAAATTGTAGGAAAAAAATATTATTCTACAAGAGGAAAAAAGATTGATAGAATTCTTAAATTAATAAATAATAAGCCCCAACTTAAAGTTACATTGGGTGGATGTGTCATTAAAAAAGTTAATGACACAGTTTTAGTATCAAAAGAGTAATATATTTCTCAAATTTATTGATATTTTGTCACTTGTTAAATTGATAATAATTCTTATCTTATGGGTATGAATCTTAAAAATTTAGCAATGTGGGGTGTGATTGTTTTTTTAACTATCGGTTTATATAATATGTTTAAAAACCCACAGTCTAATATTAGAGGAAGTAACCAAATAATTTTTTCAGAATTTCTCACTTCTGTAGATAATGGAGAGGTCTTGAAAGTTGACATACAAGGAAACAACATTAAAGGTGTTTTCTCTAATGGTAATTCATTTTCAACATATTCACCTAATGACCCAAATTTAATTGAAAAGTTATCAGACAAGGGTGTTAGTATTTCAGCTGCTCCTATAGATGAAAAAATGCCATCATTATTTGGTGTTCTACTTTCGTGGTTTCCAATGTTACTTTTAATTGCTGTTTGGATTTTTTTTATGAGACAAATGCAAGGAGGCAAAGGTGGAGCTATGGGTTTTGGAAAATCAAAAGCAAAAATGATGAATGAACTTAAAGGTAAAGTCACCTTTAATGATGTTGCTGGAGTAGAAGAAGCCAAAGAGGAAGTAGAAGAAATTGTCGAATTTTTAAAAGATCCAAAAAAATTTAGTAGGCTGGGAGGTAAAATTCCAAGAGGAGCATTATTAGTCGGACCCCCAGGAACTGGTAAAACTTTATTGGCAAGGGCAATAGCAGGAGAAGCAAAAGTTCCATTTTTTACAATATCAGGATCAGACTTTGTAGAAATGTTTGTTGGTGTTGGAGCATCAAGAGTTAGAGATATGTTTGAACAAGGAAAAAAGAATTCGCCATGTATAATATTTATAGATGAAATAGATGCTGTTGGGAGAAGTAGAGGAGCTGGTTTAGGTGGTGGAAATGATGAGAGAGAACAAACGTTAAATCAATTATTAGTGGAGATGGATGGATTTGATACAAATGAAGGGGTTATAATAATTGCAGCAACTAACAGACCAGATGTACTAGATCCAGCTTTATTGAGACCAGGTAGATTTGATAGACAAGTAGTAGTTTCAAACCCTGATATTATTGGTAGAGAAAAAATTTTAAAAGTTCATGTTAAAAAGATTAAAATGGCTCCAGATGTAAACTTAAGAACTATAGCAAGAGGAACACCAGGGTTTTCAGGAGCAGATTTAGCGAATTTAGTAAACGAAGCTGCTTTGCTAGCTGCAAGAAAAAATAAGAGAATTGTAACTTTGATTGAATTTGAAGAAGCTAAAGATAAAGTAATGATGGGAGCGGAAAGGCGCTCAATGGTAATGACAGAAGATGAAAAAAAATTAACTGCTTACCACGAAGGAGGTCATGCACTTGTATCTTTTAATATGCCTAGTTATGATCCAATCCATAAGGCTACAATCATTCCTAGAGGAAGAGCACTTGGTATGGTTATGAATTTGCCAGAAAAAGATAAGCATGGATATTCAATTAAATATTTGAAAGCAAGAATGGCAGTATGTTTTGGTGGAAGGGTTGCAGAGGAAATAATTTTTGGAAAAGATGATATATCTACAGGAGCTGGAGGAGGGAGTGGATCAGATATTAATCAAGCTACTCAACTTGCTAGAGCAATGGTGACAAAATATGGAATGAGTGAAGAGATGGGCCCAGTAGAATATGGAGAAAATCAAGAAGAGGTATTTTTGGGAAGATCAGTAACTCAAACTCAATCAGTTTCAGAAGAAACTTCTCAAAAGATAGATAAAGAAATAAGAAAGCTGATTGACGAAGGATATGATCAAGCAAAAAAAATACTAACTGATAAAATTGATGATTTACATAAAATTGCTAAAGCACTAATGACTTATGAAACTTTAACTGGTGAGGAAATTGAAAATATAATTAATAATAATTTATATCCAAAAGATAAGATAGTAGAAAACCAAGAAGAGAATAAAGATCAAAATTCTGCACTTGGTGCCATGGGCCTAAAACCAAAAATAGTTCATTAAGATAAAATGAGGAGATATTACACTAGGGCGTGTAATTTCTATTATGGCAAAGTCTCAAAACTACTATTAAGCAAAAAAAAAACTTTTTCTTTGAACGGAAGCAAAGAAATTTCATTTAGTCATATTGAAATAATATCTAGAAAATCTAGAAAAAAAATTCCTATAAATGATATAAACAATCTTTCTAAATCACTTCGAAGACAAATACTTTTAGATCTCAGATATATTACATCAAAAAATAAAAATTTTTCAAATTTAAATTTTAAAAAGTTGCCAAATATTATGGGTGTATTAAATCTTACTCCAGATAGTTTTTCTGATGGTGGAAAATTTAATAAAGTGAATATAGGAGTCAAGCATGCTTATGAGATGATTAAAGCTGGGGCAAATTTAATTGATGTTGGTGGAGAGTCTACAAGACCAGGATCTAAGACTATAAAAAAAAAGATAGAATGGAATAGAATTAGTGGTGTGCTTAAATCTATCTGTAAAAAAATTACTGTATCATTAGATACTAGAAAATCAGAATTAATGGAGAAGGGTATTAAACTTGGTGTTAAAATCATTAATGATGTATCGGGACTTAGTTATGACAAAAAAACTTTAGATCTTTTAAAAAAATATGAAATTCCTTTTGTTATTCAACACGCACAAGGGACACCAGAAAATATGCAAAATAAACCCAGATATAAAAATGAATTACTAGATATCTATGATTTTTTTGAAGAAAAAATAAAAACTTTGAGAGATTTTGGAATAACACATAATAATATAATTATAGATCCTGGAATAGGTTTTGGAAAAAATTTGAAACATAATATGAATTTAATAAGTAATATTTCTATTTTCCACTCTCTAGGTTTCCCTATACTTGTTGGAAATTCAAGAAAAAGATTTATTAAAGAATTAGTAAAAAAAAATGATAGTGATAAAAGAATTGGAGGAACAGTTGCTTCTTCAATTTATTTAATGATGCAAGGAGT
>MDTB01178597.1_pt1 | contig 12292 bp, 13 predicted proteins | sample 811161 | NCBI WGS metagenome assembly MDTB01 (sample SAMN05326650, study PRJNA326480) | marine metagenome | isolation source: seawater | place: Mediterranean Sea | collected 2009 | reverse complement strand
TGGATCTACGGCTCAGATTTAGGTTTTGGGCTAAACCAGTCATTCGTTCAATTTGCAGCGAATGGCCGCTAAGAGCCCAAAAGTGACTAATGCTGCGCTGTGCTTAAACAGCTGTAATGCCCCCAAAGCCGACTTTCGTTCCAGAGCGCGCTGTTAAATTCACTTGTTCTTGCAGCCAAACCTTGCAGAGGTGTAGCGGAACCTGGAGTGCCCGACCTTAAACCTGATACATGCAGGAACCGAAGTGTTACGAAATCGCGCAGCGCGGTGGATTGTCGGTGGCTGAGGTATCAAATCCAGCGCACGACTAAAGCGCCGTGCGAAGTTCACGTTCAGCGCTCTGAAATGCGCAATAGGCATGGTATCGAGCAAGATGTAGTTCTTGTGTGACGCCCTCTGCAGGATCGATCCGATCTGCAAGACGGGACATCTGGCGCATGGCGGCTGGAACGTTTTCGTATGCGCCGCTGGCAACAGTGCCGAGTATAGCAGCACCAAGAAGAACAGGTTCCGAGGATGACGTTGAAAGAACGGGGTAGTCGCTTGCATCGGCAAGGAGTTGCTTCACCATCCGGCTTTCTCCAGCCCCGCCGCTGACGACAATGGCGGTCGGTTTCAAGCCATATTCGGCCTGTACCGTGAGGATTTGCCGCAAACCATAGCCTACACCATATACCGCTGCGGCATAGGTCGCGACGAGATCGTCCATGTCCCACGACAGTGTCAAACCCGACACAATACCGGTCGCGTTCGGGTCTGCGAATGGCGCGCGGTTTCCGAGCAAATCAGGGACAATTACACGCGGACCCGCAAAGCGCGCCGCAGCTTCAGGGTTCGGGGCTCTATTTTCAAGTTCTTGCAATAAATAGGCCTGCAGGGGCATGCCCTTTGCATGTGCAGCCCGCTTAGCTTCCGCGCTGAACGGGTGTGTTGAGACAAGATGCGCAATGGCTTCCCCTGCGGCGGATTGGCCGCCTTCGCTTAGCCACATGCCCGGAACCATAGCTGAATAATACGGCCCCCAGACGCCAGGCACCTTTTGCGGGTCTCCTGATGTTGTCATTGTGCAGGCAGAGGTTCCAAAGACGTAAGCCATCGTCGCCTCTGGTCCGGCCTCGGGGTCTGCGCCAACTGTCCCAACACCGCCAGCGTGGGCATCAATCAGGGCTGCACCGACCGGTGTACCGGGGATCAGCCCCAGTGCTTGGGCCGCGGCCTCTGTCAATCCATTGGCCAACGCAGTGCCCGGCGCGACGATCTTTTGCCCGATTCTTGCAAACCCTTCATTGGCCAATTCCTCCAATCCAATTTGCTCAAAATAGCTGTCGTCCCACCGGTCTTCATGGGCCAAATAAGTCCATTTGCACGTCACAGTGCAGGCCGAGCGGGTTAACGATCCTGTGGCGATCCAGGTAAGATAATCCGGCAAATCAAAGAAGTGGCCCGCCGCCGCAAACTGCTCCGGCATGTGTTCTTTCAGCCAGAGCAGTTTTGGCGTTTGCATCTCGGGCGAAATACGCCCGCCAACGAAATCCAGAACCGGGTGCCCCATGGTATTGATCCGCTCGGCCTGTTCGGTCGCGCGGTGATCCATCCATACAATGACATTGCGCTCTGACGCACCTGACGCGCTAACGCTGAGCGGCGCCATATCGCGATCCAGCACGACCATCGAACAGGCCGCATCAAACCCGATGCCCCGCACGGTGTCCGGCGACACGCCTGCCTTTGCAACAGCCGTGCGCACCGCGTGACACACGGCCTGCCAAATGTCGTCCGAGGATTGTTCGACAATATCCCCCGCCGTGCGCCACATTTTGATGTCCTGCTTGTTACTGGCCAGCAGATCGCCCGTACTTTCAAACACACCGGCGCGGGCGCTGCCCGTCCCTACATCAACCCCGATGAAAACCGTCATAGGTCGACCGCATTGGGCAGAAGGACCAGATCGCGTATGGTCACGTTCGGCGGCCGGGACAACATGAAGACAACGCAATCCGCGACCTGCTCGGGCTGCATCAGGCTGCCCTCTGCCAGCGCCTGATCCATTTTCGCTTGGGGCCAATCGTCTAACAGCGCTGTAACAACCGGACCCGGTTGAATGGCCCCAACGCGCACGCCATGTTTGGCCACTTGCCGTCGCACCGTATGAGTAAACGCCTGCACCGCGTGTTTCGAGGCTGTGTAGATCGGCTCCCACATCACCGGGATCATGCCCGCAATCGAACTGGTCAGGATCACATCACCGCCGCCTTGCTTGGTAAGATGCGGCAAAACCGCATGGACTGACCGGAATGCCGCGTTAATATTGAGGTTGAGCATGTGATCCCAATCGTCAGGATCGGCTTCCAGAACGTCGCCACCCACATAGGCCCCTGCATTGGCATGAAACGCATCAAGACCGTCGCATATGTCAAGGATTTGTGGCAACATTTGCGCTACGCTACTCTTGTCCAGAAGGTCGACCTCAATTGGCTTTGCATTTGGCCCCAAATCAGCACAGGCTGCGTAAAGCGCCGAAGCATCCCGATCAACCAAAGCAACCTGCGCCCCGTCGTCGATGCAGGCCTTCGCGCAAGCCAGACCAATACCAGAGGCCGCGCCGGTGATGGCCACCACTTTCCCAGACAGTTTTGACATCGTCGTCCCCTTTTGTTGATTAGATCAGCCCATATTGCGCGGCCTTGCCCTTGAGGAAGGGAAGACCCTGTCCAATGACCTGTTCGGAGTTGTCTGCAACGGGCCGCCAGACCGACAATCCATGCGCGATCTCCGGCGGCATGTTGATGAAGCTCTCCATAGCAAGCCCACCATCAAACCCGATGGCTGCCAAGGTGGCAAAAATCTCGTCCCAATCACAGGTTCCCTGTCCAGGCGTGCCGCGATCGGATTCCGAAAGATGGATGTAGCGCAAGTGATCGCGCCCCGCGAGTATACCGTTGCCCGCGCCGCGTTCTTCGATGTTCATGTGATACGTGTCTAGGTGGAGGAACATGTTTTCCGCCCCGATCCGTTCGATCATAGCAACGCCTTGCGCGGCTGTGTTGATGAGATGACTTTCATAGCGGTTAACCGGTTCGATCCCAAAAGCAAGACCATGGCCTTTGGCAATTTTTGCTGCGGCTTTCAATGCCGTTGCCACATTGTCCAACTCGGTTTGTGTGGGTGGCTGGCCGCTGCGTTCCCCGATCCCACCATAGACGACCCCAGTCAGGGCTTCGGCTCCTAGGCCTGCCGCCTTTTCCAGCGCAAGCGTCAGAAACGCGATGGCACCGTCAGGGTTCTTGGACGGCCAACAGTGCTCTGGCACACCAAGCGAACAGACCGCAGGCAAGCCCACCTCGTTTAGCAATTGGCGGCCCAAAGCGGCATCGGTAGACGCGGGGTCCAGTAACGCGATTTCGATGAAATCCATGCCGCTTTCCGTTGCTGCCGCAATCGCCCGCGCGGCCCCTTCCGCGTCCCAGGACATCGTCCACATCGACGTATGTACTCCAAAGCCCTTCATACGCTGGAATAGCCCCCTTCAATCATCATCAACGCGCCATTCACCAGATTAGAAGCCGGGGAGGCGAGATAAAGCGCCATATCCGCGATTTCCACCGGTTCACCAAAACGTCCCAGCGGGGTGGCCGAAATCATGGGGCCAGATTTTTCTGGCGAGCTCCAGATTTTAAGGCCCATTTCGGTCATGACCACTGTCGGGCAAATGGCGTTGACCTGAATGTTGTGCGGCGCAAGTTCGGTCATCAAGGACTTGGTCAGCGCATTCAGCCCGCCTTTGGAGGCGGCATAGGCAGCATGATCCGCCAAGGCGATCACACCCGTTTGCGATGAGATGTTGATGATCTTACCGGCCTTGGCGGCGATCATCTGAGGGGCTAGCGCCTTGGCCAGCAAGAAGGGCGCGCGCAGGTTGATGGCCAACGTGCGGTCCCAGTTATCCACGGTGTAGTCCAGTACCGAGCCAACCAGCGCCACTCCGGCAGAGTTCACCAGTATGTCGATCCGTGACGATAGATCCAACGCGCCAGTGATAAGTCTTTCGCAACCCTCAGCGCTAGCAATATCCGCTGCTATCGTGTCGCACTCTGTTTGCGTCGCGATCGCCTTAAGCCGTTCTTGTGACTGTCCGCTTGCAATGACGCGCGCACCCGCTTGCGTAAAGACGCGCACAATTTCCGCCCCGATCCCGGAAGACGCTCCGGTCACCAGTGCCGTTTTGCCTGCAATCGAAAATCTGTCCTCCCAGCCCATGCGCTACTCCATATTCGTGTGATTGGCTCTCATCTCGTCAGGCGCGATGCCAAGGCGGGTGCGTAAGTCGAGGACCAGAAGTTCAAAGAACAGGAACATCAGCGCCTCATAGAGCGAGCCCATTGGCAGGATAGAGGTCGCTTCGCTCCGGTCGTTTGCCATTGTCTGGGCTGGAATCTGGACCACAGCGTCCGCCATTTGCGGCACAAGGCCGTCCGGTTCAGCCGTCACGCAGATGACCTGCGCCTTGGCGTTTTGGGCAACTTTCACCAGTGCTGCGACTGTCGAAAAGCTGCCGGGCCCGGCGCTGACAATTAGAACATCTCCCGACGCAACAGGCGGTACCGTCATATCGCCGACCACATGCGCATCTAGACCCAAATGATACATGCGCATTGCCAACGCTTTCATCATCAAGCCTTCGCGTCCAACCCCATAACATAGAATGCGTCCAGCCGAGGCCAGCCGCTTTGAAAGATAAGGCAATTGCGCAAGTACATCAGGTGCCAACCCAGGGCGCAATTCTTCAAGAACCTGATCGGCGAGGGTCATGACCCGCTGACCTTGATCTGGATCTTTACATCCGTTGGCCGTGCTTCAACAGCGCGGTCGAACGCTTTGATGCTCTCTTCAAAGCCGAAGGTTTCCGAGATAAGAGGTTTTAAATCCACCTTGCCCGATCCAATCAACGCAATTGCACGGTCGTACATGTTGGCATAGCGAAACACCGTTTCCATCCGTATTTCCTTAGACTGGGCCAACACGATATCAACCGGCACGGGATCAACCGGCATCCCTACCCAGACAATACAACCGGCAGGGGCCACGGCATCAAGCGCGCTCTGGATCGAAGCTGCAGCCCCGGCGCATTCAAACACGACATCAGCGCCCCAGCCCTCGGTCGCGGCTTTCAAGTGTTCAGACACATCATCGCGTGGGATCAATAGCGGCTTGATATTTTCATATCGTGCAGCGATCTGCAGCTTTTCTTCGACAAGATCGGTTATGAACACCGTAGCACAACCGCCTGCCAAAGCCGAAAGCGCGCACATTAGGCCAATCGGTCCGGACCCTGTCACCAGCGCAACATCGCCCGGTTTGATCTTCGCCCGCGCGGCGGCTTGCATCCCGATTGCAAAGGGTTCAACCATGGCGCCTTCCGCCATGGTGACGTTGTCAGGCAAGCGGTATGTGAAGGCCGCGGGATGTACGACAGAGGGAGTCAAACACCCATGCACGGGCGGTGTCGCCCAGAACTGCACGTCCGGGTCCACGTTATAGACCCCAAGTTTTGACGCCTTAGATGCCGGATTTGGAATGCCAGGTTCCATACACACGCGATCACCGACGCCCAGATGAGTGACATCAGCACCCCTTTCAGTAACAACGCCTGCCGCTTCATGGCCCAGAACCATCGGTTTACGGACAACAAACGGACCAATCTTGCCGTGGGTATAGTAATGCACATCGCTGCCGCAGATGCCGACTGTATCGATGGAGATCCGCACGTCACCAGAGCCCAGCGTCTCGGTCAGGGCAATATCTCTTAGCGAAAGTTTTCCTGCCTCTTCCAGAACCAATGCTGTTGCCATGAGAACCTCCGTTGATTGCTAAGCTGTTTTATCCAGCAACGCCATTGCCGTATTTTCATCCGTAACAAGCGTATCTACAAACCCGCGCTTCAAAGCAGCTGCTATAACTGGGACCTTTTGCAATCCACCTGCTGCAAGAATGACATTTTCGATCTTGTTCAAATCGTCGAGCGACAGGCCAATCACCCGGTCGTTGATAGGGTGGTCTATCAACTCGCCGTCTGCGTCTAGGACTTGACCCATAATGTCACCAACCCCCCCCAAGGCGAGCAACTCAGTCGCAGTGACGTCAGACGGAATAGCATCCCGCACCAAAAGCGAGCTGTCCAGGTCGCCTGTTGCCAAACCAACCGCACCACAGGATTGCATTTTGGTCAGCATGTCCTTGATGACGTCCTGTTGCAGGAACAGTTTCTGGCTTTCGGCGCTGCCCGCATAGAGGGGTGCGGTGAAAAAGCTGTGCTCTGCATTGCAAAGATCAGCCAACCGCGTGGCGATCTCATAGCCGTTTACGTCCGATCCGCGCGAGACGCCGCCCATAATCGACACGATCTCTAGGTCAGGGCGGTTGAGCGGTTGCATATGACGGGTCGCAAGGTTCAGCGTGTTGCCCCACGACATGCCGAAGCGGGTGAGGGACTGGTTTTGTAGAATATCGCCCAAATGGCTCCCAAGACCTGCCGCAACAAGAGGCGTGACTGAGGCTGCGTCTTGCGGGGAGGGAACAACGATGGCGCGTGCTAGACCAAACTGACGCTCAAGCTTCCATTCCGCTTTTGCAGCCGCTGTGTAGATGGAGTCGACACTGATCCGCAAAATGCCGCGCTTTCGCGCCTCGCTGAGCGCCTTGTTGACTCGCAACCTTGTGATACCGAACCGGTCAGCTGCATCTGCTTGTGTCATACCTTCGACTTCGCAGGCCCAAGCAAGTCGAACTAGCAATTGCTCTTCTGTGTCGATCTGTTCCAGTTTGATGGATCGTGACATTATCCCTCCATTCTTCGCGCTATCTATAAACGCCGAAATGCAAATGGAATACTGTTCATTTCACGGCCCCCATGGTTAGGCCGCGCACCAATTGCTTGGAAGCGATAAGCGCAAAGATCAAAACTGGAATCACGATAAGCGTCGATGTCGCCATGATCTTTCCGTAGGGCAGATTATACCCTTCCATAAAGCTTACAGCCATTGCCGGGGCTGTCTTGGCCTCTGTTCGGGTCAGGATCAAGCCAAACATCAATTCGTTCCAAGAAAAAATGAAAGAAAATATGGCCGAGACCGCGACGCCCGGCATCGCAAGTGGGAGACAAATTTTGCGCATGATGGTGAATTGAGAAGCACCCTCCAAACGTGCGGCCTCGTCCAGATCATATGGAATGCCCCGGAACTGGTCGGTCACAATCCAAATCACGATCGGCAGATTGAATGTCAGATAAATTAGGATCAGCGTGATGTGCTTGTCGAGAATGCCAAGATTGCGGGCAATCAGAAAAAACGGTAGCGCCAGCACGATGGGGGATACCATGCGGTTGGTGATGAACCAGAACCACAGATCCTTTTTGCCGAGAAACTCGAACCGGGCCAGAGCAAAGGCAGCAGGTACGCCTAGGACCAGAGCAAGCAGCGTGGTGGAAACGGCTACGAGCAGCGAATTGATCAGAGTTCGCAGAACACCATCTTCAAACAGGGCCTCTTGGTAATTCTTCAAAGTAGGCTCGAACAGCCAGACCGGAGGCGCCTCGAGGGCCACAATCTGGGTCTTCAGCGAGGTCGTCACCATCCAATAGAATGGAAAGACGCAGATTGTAATGATTACGATCAGGAAGAAAATCTGTGTCCATAATGACCGGGTCGATATCATGACTCAGACCTCCTTGTAGAAGACGCGGATATATATCTGCGCAAGGATAATTGTGATGATCAACAAGATGATCGCCTGAGCAGAGGCAAGCCCTTGGTCAAAGCCACGAAAACCAATCCGCTGTATCATCAGTGAAATGAACTCTGTCGAGGATCCGGGTCCACCTCGGGTCAGGGTGAAAACCATATCGAAAAGCTTAAGCGTATCAGCTGTGCGCAAGATCAGAACCGCTACCAGCCCCGGAACGAGGAAGGGCAATTGCACGTAGCGAAGCACGGTCCATTTGGACTTAGTTTCCAGACGCGCGGCTTCTTCAACCTCACCGGGCACCATTGTCAGCCCGGCCAGTAGGACGAGGGCCACAAAGGGCGTCCATTGCCAAACATCCCAGAAGATGATCATCGCAAAGGCGTTTTCCGGATCACCAATCCAATTGATATTCGCACCGCCCAGCAACTGGTTCACGACACCGAATTTCTGGTTGAACATAACCTGTCCAAGAAGGCCCACCACGGCATAGGTGGTCGCCATTGGTAAGACAAGGCTCAATCGGCAGAGCGTTTTCAGCAGTGTCAAACCGGGTTGGTGTAGGGCCAGTGCGATGCAGAGTCCCAACACGATTTGCAGTGGCAAGGCGGCTCCGAGCAGAAAAAACGTGCGCCCCATAGCCTGCCAGAAAACTTCATCCGTTAGCACGGTCCAGTAGTTTTCCAAACCGATAAACTCGACACGTTTCAGTTTCGTCAGATTATAAAAATGCAGGGACGTCCAGACCGCGTATAACAGTGGGGCAATGCCAACCATTGCCAGGCCAATCACCGCAGGGCCGATAAAGCCAAAAACGGTCTTACGTGAGACCTTTGCGGTCATACTTTGTCCTCCCTAGGGTGTCGGGGGCACTGTACAGGCGCCCCCGAAGGATCGTGTGGTTTACTGCGCCTTCGGCTTGCTACCGTCGTAGTAACCTGCAGCTTCAAGAACCGCTTCCATGCGTGTGCCGATCTCGGTTGCGCCCTCTTCAGTGCTAACCTCACCCAACATCATCTTCGTGCCCCATTCCTGCACGATCTCGGTGATCTCAGGCCATTCTGCAAAGCGTGGGCGGAACTCTGGCACACCGTCCTGCCAAGATTCAACAAGCGCTGGCACGAATTTGAAGTCTTCCAAGCCATCTTGCATATAAATGGACTGTCGAGCAGGGACACCGCCACGCTCTAAATACTCCCGTGCATTGGCTTTTGAGGTTGCCCACTGGATGAACAAATAAGCGGCTGCCTGTTCTGCTTCGTCTGCCTGACTTGTCACAGCAAGCGAGAAGCCACCAAGGGCCGGCTTACGGCCTGCAGGGCCCATTGGCTCTGGCGCGATCTCGACGCAGTCAACGACCTTCGAGGTGTCTGGCGACACAATTGTCGAATAGAATGCGGACCACTCTGTAATCATGGCCACATCACCTTGTGTAAAGCCGTTCACGGTTTCGGCGTGGTCATAGGCCACGATGCCGTCTGGCATGTACTGCATCAGATCCTGTCGGAACTTCAGACCAGCCTGACTTTCAGCGCTGTTGAGGTTCGACTTGAAGTCAGCATCAAGGAACGAACCACCAAACGGCCACAGCACCCGCGCAAAAGAGTCTGCGGACTGGGTTTCGTTGCGCTTGGACTGCAGCGCGAAGGCGTATTTGCCGTCTCCAGTCAAAGCAGGACCATAAGTATCTTTTAACTCAGCCCATGTGGCAGGCGGGCCGTCAAAGCCCGCGTCTTCCAACATACAACGGTTGTAGAACATCATGCCAGAATAGTTGTCGAAAGGCAGACCATAGATCGTGTCGTTCCAGCCCCCGAAGGCATTCAGCACCAGCGGAAAGAAGTCATCAATATCCAGATCGGGGTCAACGGCCTCAGGGAATTTTGCTTGCACATCTGCCAGCGGCAAGATCCAGTCGTTCTCGGCAAAGTTGCCAATCCATACAAGGTCAATCAGCGCGATATCCAGATCACCGCCTGCGACAAAGTCGCGGACCTGTTCGCCAAGTGCGTTTTCGTAGGGGTGCTTGATAATATTGATCTTAATGCCGGTCTCTTCCTCAAAAGCGGGCAGCATCGCCTCAACCGCCTCGTATCCGGGGCGTAGCAGGAAAACAACGTCAACCGTTGTTCCCGCGTATGGTGCGGCCGCGTCCTTTAGGCTCCAACCGTGGCCATCGGCCATCGCGCCAGTGGCTGCCAAGCTGGCGAGAGCCGCTGAGCAATAGAAATTGCGTAACATTTTCATGATTTTGGTTCCTCCCGTTGATTTGTGCAGAGCGTAAATCCATTTGCATCTACACAAATACAATTGTAATTTTACTCTTGATTGTCAATACATTTGTATTTAAAAAAATACATAAGATAATTCGCGCAAACCGCGTGCCGAACAAGGAGGAACCTTTGTGGAAGGAATCAAGATCGAAGGGTTAGACAAGTTTTACGGGGATACGCAGGCACTGTTTGACATCAGTCTTGATGTTGCAGATGGCGAATTTGTCGTTTTCGTGGGCCCTTCAGGTTGCGGGAAATCGACCCTCTTGCGGTGCCTTGCGGGGCTGGAGAGCGTAGCATCCGGTACGATTGTTCTGGATGGCAAGGATGTCACAAAGGCTGAACCGGCTGATCGTGAACTAGCAATGGTTTTCCAATCCTACGCGCTTTACCCGCACATGACCGTGCGCGGAAACATGGAGTTTGGAATGAAGGTGAACGGCTTCGCACCGGCCCTTCAAAAGGAACGTATCGCTGAGGCCGCGCGCATCCTGCAACTCGAAGATTACCTTGACCGTAAGCCCAGCCAACTGTCTGGCGGTCAGCGTCAGCGCGTGGCTATTGGGCGGGCGATTGTGAAGAACCCGAAGGTTTTCTTGTTCGACGAACCTCTCTCTAACCTTGACGCGAAGCTGCGCGTTCAAATGCGGGTTGAATTAGAGGCGTTGCACAAGCAGCTGGGGGCCACGATGATTTATGTCACGCATGACCAAGTCGAAGCCATGACCATGGCCGACAAGATCGTGGTGCTGAACGCTGGCCGGGTTGAACAAGTCGGAAACCCGATGGATTTGTACCACAAACCTGTATCGCGTTTTGTGGCGGAATTCATCGGCTCACCCGCGATGAATGTGTTTTCAAAGGACGATACCGTTCAGGGTCTAACTCTAGACCCCAAGGCCACTTATATCGGGTGTCGGCCGGAACATCTTGAGATTTCCGTCAGCGGCGAAGGCCACATGAATGCAACCGTGCGCGTGAAAGAACAGTTGGGAGGCGAAAGCCTGCTTTATCTTACAACTCATAGTGGTACCCAGCTTGTGGCCCGTGTCGATGGAGACAACGACACCGAAAACGGGGCAGAAATTGGTCTGCGTATTCCCGATCACCGTCTGCATCAATTCGATGCGGATGGACGGGCCATTTAGGTTCGGTCCTGGCTCCGTCACGTAGGATAACCGCGCCGCTCGACACACCCGAGACAGCTGCACTGGACGGTGTAGAAGTGGTTATCTTTGACTTTGATGGCGTGATTGCAGACAGCGAACTTTTGTCTTTGGGCACGTTACGTGACGCGCTTGCTGACGTCGGGCTACACATGTCGCTGGACAACGTGCGTTCTCTGTTCCTTGGCAGATCTCTGAAATCTATTCAGGACTATATCGAGCAACATGGCCCAACCAACGCGTCTGAGGATTTTGCGCATCGCTGGCAAAGCGCGCTCTATAAGAGACTTAGCCAAGAACTAAATCCCATGCCAGGTATTTTACCGTTTCTTGACCATCTCGCCGAACGAAGAATACGCCACTGCATCGCCTCGAGCAGCAAGTTTGAGCGCATCCGTCTTTCTCTATCCACAATGGGCCTCGCGGATCGGTTTCAGGTGCTTTTCAGCGCAGAACAAGTACATAACGGCAAGCCAGCCCCTGATCTGTTTTTGTTTGCTGCAACGCAAATGGGAACACATCCGGATGCTTGCTTGGTTATCGAGGATTCGCCTCATGGTATCGTGGCCACAAAAGCCGCCGGGATGCGCGCCATGGGGTTTCTGCGGGGCGCGCACCTGACCGATATCCAGGACGCACACGCAACGCTGTTGTTGAAAGCAGGGGCAGAGCATGTTTTACATGACTTTTCTGAACTGTATCATACCCAGTCACAAACCGCGACGAACGCTGAGCAAAACATTAAGGCCAACAACACATGAGCTTTTTGGGAATTGATCTAGGCACGTCCGGCATACGTGCGCTGCTCATCGACGAGCACGGGGCGCCCATAGGCTCGGCCGAGCGTCACTATAGCGTCTCAAACCCCCAACCCGGATGGTCCGAACAGGACCCTGCAGATTGGGTGAGCGCGCTCGAAGATGCGGTTGCCGAACTTCAATCGCAGTTTCCTGCCTTTGCGGATTTGAAGGGCATCGGTGTCGCTGGCCATATGCACGGGGCCACACTGTTGGATGCGTCTGGCAAGGTTCTACATCGTGCTTCAGCTTTAGACAAGAACTGCATGAAGCTCATGCTGTAGCCAAAAACACGTAGGTCAGTGGTATTATACTCATT
>MDTB01158513.1_pt1 | contig 12292 bp, 7 predicted proteins | sample 811161 | NCBI WGS metagenome assembly MDTB01 (sample SAMN05326650, study PRJNA326480) | marine metagenome | isolation source: seawater | place: Mediterranean Sea | collected 2009 | reverse complement strand
GACGAGATAACATCACTCACCTACTTCCCAGTAGGCGACTACGCGTAACCAAAAAGGGGCTTCGGCCCCTTTTTTCACTCACCCCACAAAAATAATTCTTGACATTTTTCGTGGTTTACAGTATAATTTAGTTTTTAAATAGGAATTTATTAAATGGCAGAAGCAGAAACAAAGAAAGAGCCCGTATCTTTAGCGAGTCTTATGACTCCCAGTAAAACAGTAAGAATAGACTACCCTGACTGTGAAGGGTTCGTAATTAGCCTAACTCATTTAGCAAGAGAAGAGCTACTTAAGTTAAGAAAAAAGTGCCTAACTACTCGATGGGATAAGAAAACACGACAGCCCATAGAAGAGTTAGATGATGATAAGTTTTTAGTTGAATACTGCAATTCGGTTATAAAATCATGGGAAGGTTTAAAATATCGTTACCTAGAAGAGCTTCTTTTGGTGGATGTTTCAAAGTATGACCTTGAGGATTGTTTACCGTATACTGCAGAAAATGCAGAGCTGCTTATGAAAAATGGAGCAGACTTTGATACGTGGGTAACTGAAACTGTTGGTGACCTTGAAAATTTTACCAGGAACAAGTAGAGGCTGTAGAGTCTTTACTTGATAGGTATGTAAATGAAGTTTCTTCTAATATAGATTGGGAAAAATATTTACGTATTTGTGAACAACTAGGACAAGAGCCTGACCCCAAAAGAATGCCACTTGATTCTTCGTCTTTTCCCGAGGAGATTCAACTGGCATTTTTTATTTATGGCTTTCTTTCTGATGACTGGGATGGTATGAGCGGTACTTACATGGGAAAGAAATGGGTAGAAGTAGATACATTATTTAAAATATACAACGTTCATGACACTAGAGAGACACTGTTTTGGATGAAGTTATATGATGGTAAAGTTATAGAAAAGAGATATGAGCAATCCGAGCAAAAACGAAAAGCTGAAGAAAGAAAAAGCAGCGGTGCAGGCAAAAACTACACCCATAATGTAAAAGGATAATGGCAAATAATAAAATAAAAGTAGATCTAGAAGTAGATGACCATGGTAACCTTAAAAAGACTGGAAGAGGTGCCCGTGATGCCGCTGATGGTTTAGATAGGACATCAAAATCTGCCCGCACCGCGGATCGTAATTTAAAAGGTGCTGCAAGAACTTCTGCGAATGGTACAAAAAACTTTTCAAAAATGTCCCAAGGAATTACTGGGGGTCTTGTTCCTGCCTATGCAACTCTTGCAGCTAATATATTTGCCATTTCTGCAGCATTTAACTTTTTGAAACGAGCCGCAGATGTAGCAAACTTAGAAAAATCTCAAACTCAATTTGCCTCTAGCACAGGTACTGCAATGACCTCTCTTACAAATAGACTAAGAGAAGCGAGTGATGGTATGTTAGGGTTTAGAGAAGCTGCCGCAGCTACTGCAATAGGTGTTGCAAAAGGATTCTCAGGAAAGCAAATGGAAGACTTAGCAGAAGGAGCACGAAAAGCCTCTGCAGCTTTGGGTGTAGGTTTTGAAGACGCTTTTGATAGGCTTGTTCGTGGTGCCTCAAAAGCAGAGCCAGAACTTTTAGACGAACTTGGAATAACTCTTAGATTGGAAGAGGCTACAAATAGGTACGCTAATGCTATAGGAAAACAAGTAAAAGATTTGACTGCAGCTGAGCGAAGCCAAGCTGTTTTAGTTGAAACGCAGCGGCAATTAAATGAACAATTTGGAGAAGCTGAAGCACTTTCAAACCCTTTTGTAAAACTCCAAAAAACTTTTGATGATATTGTTAAGAAGGTAACAGAAGCAATTCTTCCTGCATTTGAAACTCTTGCTAGATTTTTAACTGATAATGCACAAACAGCTGCCATTGTATTTGGCCTAATTGGTTTATCTATAGCGAAGTCAATTCCTGGTGTAGAGACACTATCAAATAAACTCGCAAACTTTGGAAAAGGATCCATCGCTGCTATAGGAGCTTCCATAGATGAGTGGCAAAAATACAGAGCCGAGCTAAATAAAACAAAAGCAGACTTAGACGATATAAGACAAAAAGCAACAAAGAAAACTGTTGGTATTGCAAAACAACTTGTAGACAGTGGAAGTAAAAGCAAAACTGTAGCTAAACTAGCGAAAGGGGAAGACTTAAATAAAAGAGATAAAGCAGCTTTAGCAAGAGCATTAAAAAATGCAGAAAAACAGTATAAAGACCACGGTGAAATTGTAACGGGAATTTTTGCTGGGGAAGATATAAAACGGGTAAGGCATTTTACAGATGCTTTCGATCAAATGAATAGGGAGACTTTTACTACAGCCCAAAAAGTAAAAAACTTTTTTTCAGGAGGAGTTAGAGGAGCAAAGATATTTGGAAAAACAATCGCAGCCGTTGTAGTAACTCCTCTTAGACTTGTTGCAGCAACAGCGCGTCTTGCAGGAAAAGCAATAAATGCAGCAATGAGAGCAGGAATAATTTTAGGTGTTATTACTGCAGTATTAGAAGGCTTACGAGCAATGTCGGAAGCACCTCTTACTGTTGTAAAAACAGTTATAGACACTATTTCAGGTCTTGCAAAAGGTTTACAGTTTGGATTGAATGTTATTGCAAACGCAATAAATGGTTTAGCTACTAAACTGCCTGGTTGGGCTAAAAAAATATTAGGAATTGAAAAAGGCGACCCTCTAATATCTCCTTTCACGTTCGCAGATGATATAAAGAAAGACTTAACAGATATTGCGGATCGTATGTTTAATCTCGATGAGTTAGCAAAACAAGAAGCCGCAAACGATAGAATGAAGGATCTTGGAGAGAGAGTTAAACAAGTAGGAGAGAATGCAAAGACAGCTCGAAAAGACTTAGACGGTATATTAAAAGGAATTAGCAAAACCGAAGGTGCGGTTCAAGCAAAGATAAGAGCAAAAGGAATCAGCACTTTAGAACTTTCTAGGTTAATTGAAGAAGCTACACAAAAAGGGTTCTCTTCAGAGCAAACAAAAACAGCGTTACAAGATGTTATTACTAAGCTCGGTGAAGACAATATTAGAAGTCTTTCTCCCGCACTCCTAGCAGCATTACAAAAAGGAGATGAACAGGGTGCAAAAGATATTGAAACTATCAATAGAAAGTTTGTTACCGAACTAGCTTCTTTTGAAGATTCTCTGGGTAATCTAGGTACTCAGTTATCAGGAAAGTCAAAATTACAGCAGTTAGAATTTTTAGAAGCTCTAGCGGGAACAAAAGACGAAGTAATAAGACTAGGCGGGGAGTTAAAATTAGTAACTGATGTTCAAGAGCAGTTTAACAACACTTTTTCTAGTCTCGGAGGGTTGCAAGCCTACACAGAAATTATTAGGCAAGAAAGAGAAACAATAAAAGACTTGAATAAAGACACAGCACGTATAAATTTACAAAGAGCAAAATCTGCAAAATTTCCAAGCCTACTTCGAGAACAGCTTGAAAAACAATTAGTTGTTCAAGAAAAACTAAACGAGCAACTAAGGTTAGAAGGGCAACTTCGAGAAGCAAACAGAAACTTAGCACTTTTTGATGCTAATGAACTTTCAGCTCTTCCAAAAGGTGTGACAAGAGAAACCCTGGAAGAAGCGCAAGAAAAGATACAAGAGAGACTAAATATAAATAGAGCTACTACACGGATTCTTCAAGATGACCTTACAGTAACAGGACAACTAGCGGATACTGTGGCAGAAAGTTTTGGAAATAGTATGCAAAGTGCTTTTGTGGGAATAATGCAAGGCACTATGAGTATAAAGGATGCATTTAAGAGTATGTCAAAAGCAATTCTTGAAGCCCTTTCCCAAGTAATAGCAAAACTTATAGCTGTAAAAATTCTTGAAAGTGCAATAAGTTTGTTTGGTGGCGGGTTTATCGGTCAGTCACAAGGGGTTGCGGACGCGGCGGGTGGTACTCTTGGTGCGACTGGAGGTATAATGACAGGAACACCTGCTCCTCCAGTTAGTGGGCTTGGAAATCTACCTGCAATGTCCCCTATAAGAAGAAGATACGGAGGAATAGCAGAAGACCCTAGGGGCTACTCTCGGGGTGGAATTGCAAGAGGAAGGGACTCTGGGTATCCTGCTATGTTACACGGAACAGAAGCAGTTGTACCTCTTCCAAACAATAGAGAGATACCAGTTGATTTGCGTGGAGGAGCCAATACAAATAATGTAGTAGTAAATGTAAATATGGATAGTTCAGGAACCTCAACAACAACAGACGTTCAGTCAGACAACAGTCGCATGGCTGAAATGGGTAAACTTGTAGCTTTTGCAGTACAAGAAGAGTTACAATTTCAAAAACGATCAGGGGGCATACTTAGCCCCTACGGAGTATCATAATGCCAGACATAGGTTTTGCAGTACCAGGAATTACAGGGCAAGTAGTACCCGACAGAACTCTATCTAGATCTTCCAAACCTAAGGTTAGAACAGCCACTTTTGGAGACGGATATGAACAAAGAATTGCAGACGGACTAAACTCTATAGAGGAAACGTATAGTCTGACTTTTAATAACAGAACGAAAGCAGAAGCAGACGATATAATAGCTTTTTTTGACTCAAACAAAGGTGTAAGCTCCTTTTCATTCACCTATCCTGATAGTAATTCTGGTACAAATGACAGCGCAGGTAACCCAGTAACTACAATTAAAGTTGTGTGTGATACTTATAATCTTAGGTATATTAATGACGACTTTTATGGTGTAAATGCAAGTTTTAGAAGAGTTTATGAGCCATGAGTGTAGCAATAACAACTGATTCGCAGGCTCTTGAGCAACCAAGTGGATTAATTTATTTATACGAGATAGAGTTTGGAACGGGTACTAATAATAAGTTATATTTTCATCCCGGCAAAGATTTAGACGGCACCGAATCAGATAAAAATTTAATTTTTGACGGAAATACTTATATAGCTCTGCCTATAGTACTAGATGATATAGAAAAGAAAGCTGATGGAGCAATGAACCGTCCTGAAATAACTATAGCAAATGTAGAAACAATACTAAAATCAGGGTCTGATTTCAAAACAAACATGGAAGTTACCTCTGGAGATAATGCTTGGAATGCTGTTATAGATAAAACTCCTCTAACCGCTGAAACTTTTACAATAGATAGTTTAATTGGGCAAAAATTAATAAGAAGAAAAACTTTGGAAAAGTACACAGGTAGTGCAACTCCTGTTGAGTTCCCGAAGGAATCTTATATAATTGATAGGATAAAAGAAAAGAATTTTTTATCCGTTACTTTAGAACTAGCCTCTCCTGCGGATTTAACTGGCGTGAGAATACCTGCACGAACTGTAATTGGAAAATACTGTCCATGGCTTTATCAAGGTCATGGAACTAACCCCGTAAAGAGTGCGTGCTTCTGGAAAACACACCAACAAGTTACAGATGTTGATGGTAATCTATATACTTTTTATTTTACAGAAAAGGACGAGCCTTTAATTCTCTACGACCATTTTTACAATGCAAATGGAACAAGAAAAGCAGCAGATATTTCTACGATTGTAAGTATAGCTGTTACTTTTGCAGGAACGGGTTATAGTTCCACTCCTACAGTAACTGTCAGCTCACCAGAAGCGGGAGGAACTACTGCGACTGCTACTGCAACTGTTTCAAATAATGCAGTAACGGCTATAAATATTGTTGATGGTGGGAGTGGTTATGATGGGAATCCTCCAACAGTTACTTTATCAGGTGGAGGTGCGTCAGCCCAAGCCCAAGCAATAGCTACCTTATCCTCCCGGGCTTGGAGGGGCGACTACTCTTCCAGCGCTACTTACAAACCTGGAAACTATGTTTACAATGTTACGTCTTCGGGGAACACTTGGAGAGCAGAAACAACGGTGCAAGGAGTTACACCTGCAGAGGGTAACATAAACTGGCAGGCAGTTCGTACTTATACTACTTGGAACAACTCAACAGCATATACTGTAAATGCTAGCGATCCGAGACAAAACTCTTATGTTAGATATACAGATAATAATGTATATAGGGCAATCGCCCCAAACAGCAATACTACTCCTCCTGACAACCCAAAAAGTTGGACTAGAGGAGATAATTGCGGCAAACTTTTAAAATCGTGTAAGGTAAGATACCAAGCAATACCAATTAAGCTGGGGTCCAGCGCTGTACGTACAGACTCTATTCCCCATTCTGTGAATAACACTCATTCTTTACTACCTTTTGGAGGTTTTCCTGGTAGTAGGAGTTTTAGATAGTGGATTTAAATGAAATAGCAGACCATTTTAACAAGGAATACCCAAGAGAAGGATGCGGAGTTTTAGCAGTAGTTAAAGGAGAGAAAAAGTTTTTTCCTTGTACAAATGTAGCGGAGGACGACGAAGATTTTATAATAGACTCAAAAGAGTACATAAAGCTTTTGCGAACAACAGATATAGTAGGGATTGTCCATAGCCACCCAGATAGCTCTTCAGATCCTTCAGAAATAGATAAGAAATATTGTAATGCTTTAGGAATACCTTACTATATATTTGGTTATCCTGAGATGGATCTTACAGTAGTTGAGCCAGAGAATAATATTACTGAACTTTATGGTAGAGAATATGAGTTTGGAGTTTTAGACTGCTTCGAAGCTATGAGAGACTACTTAAAAAGTCAAAATATTGAACTTCCTCCACGAGCACTTTTTGAGGATGATTGGTGGGAAAAGGAAGGGTTAGACTACTTTTCTCCAGAAGTAATAAAAGATTGGGGAGGTTATCCCGTTGACATTAATACAGATTTACAGGTAAATGACGTACTTATATTTAAAGTACAAACAGAAATAAATAATCATTGTGGAGTTTATTTAGGTAATGATATATTTTATCATCATGCAGTAGGAAGGCTATCATGCAGAGAAAGTATATATCCCTTTTGGCACAAGTATTTAATAGGAGCATATAGATATGTTGCGTAATGTATATTTAGAAGGAACAATGGGACAAGAGTTTGGAACAGAATTTCAAATTTATGCCGAAACTGTCGCTGATGCTATTAGATGTTTGGAAGCAAATATAGGAGATAAGTTTAGAAAGTATTTAATTGGCTGTCACGAAGAAGATACTGGATTTTTAATAGATGTTGCGGATAATACTTTTGACAATGAAACAGAGCTTTTAATGCCAATGCATGAAGGAGATATTACAATTACTCCCATGCCCGCGGGTTCTAAATCAGCTCTTGGGAAAATACTTGCTGCAATTATAATAATTACAATAGCTATTACTCGGCCAGATCTTTTTGTAGCACTGGCCGAGTCACTATCCGCGACGACTGGGCTTACTATAACAGCAGGAAACCTTCAGTTAGCTACAGCATTTTTTGGTGTTCAAATTGGTTTAATGGGGGTTATGCAGCTGATGGCTCCCGACCCTTCTATAGATACAGACGGGAGTACAAACTATCTTTACAATGGACCACAACAAAATATAGTTCAAGGAGACCCAGTTCCCGTATTATACGGAAAACTAAGAGTTCCGGGTCAGCCTGTAAACTTTGAACTTTCTCCTGTAAACACAAGTATGCCTGCGGCTTTATTTAACGAAGACGGCTCAACATCTATGAGGGACTACTCAGCAATATATAGTACCTCACATAGTGGGAGCGCATAATGACAGCACCAGTTATAGCATTAGATAGGCGTGTATTTGATCCAACCGATTCAAGAAGTGGTTTTTCTGTACAAGGTTCTGAATCACAGCACGTACTTGTAACAGATATAATATCAGAGGGCCCTATACAAGGTCTTTGTGAAGGCGGTAGAAGTGTCTTTCTTAATGGAGACCCTATGCTTGCAACTGATGTCTCTCCTTATCTAGCACCAGGTGCCCAAACAATAACAGTTTCAAGTGGTAGTACGAGCGCCACTGTTAATTTAAATAATACAAATTTTGCCGAAACTTATGAACCTAAGTTTGGAAAAAAGTTTCTTGTAATATGGGGGGCTTACGGGCCTATAAAAGCAACCGCTTCCGCAGCCCCGACTCCTTCGTATAGAGGCAATACTACTACTAACACGGTAAAAGAAGGGTTTTCTCTAGCGTTTACTAGAACTAGTGGTACTGCCCTACAGGCTTCTTTCAATCACCCGACGGATAATACTACTGCCTATGGAGAAACGAATTTTAAAAATATTGTAAATGGTTCTGTTCGAGCAAGCTTACGTATGGCTTCAGGAGCGCGTATTTCAGGAGTTATTACAGGTGCCACAGATGGCGGAAGTACGTTTACGTTTCAAACGCAAGATAAAAGATTAGAGTCGGAACTAGTAATACCATCTGACTATAATGGTAGTACTGAGCACACTTTCTTTTTGTCTATTTACTTAGAAATAGCATCTATTTCTGGAACTACTATAACTTTAGCCCAGAACTCTCCGATTAGTTTGACAAAAAGGTTTGGTATTAGTTCACCACAAAAACCTAAGACAGGAACAGCCTCGGACCCTATAGAGAAAATCCATAAGTACCCAGGAACTTCTTTTCAGTTTGCTCCTGGAACAGTAGAGCAGGAACCCTTGAAAACTTTAGATGGGGTAGGATCTTCTTCTGTTACAATATCGGATATTAGTAGCACTACTCTTGATAAAGATAGTCAGATTACAATCAACGCTGCAGGAACCCAAGCGAGTTTAATTGATGAGGTAAAAATTGTAATATCATATCCTGCGGGTCTTTATGCTATAAATGAAGATAATGGCGATAAGTTTGCTACCGGAGCAGCGTATAAAATAGAACTTTCAGTTGATAGAAACCAAACAAGTCAAACTTTTGAAGTTTTAGACGGAAATGCCACCCTTAATAATACCCCCGTTTTTTCACACGGCGGAGACTATAGAAATGCAACAACTTTTGAATTTCGAATAGGACTAGAGCAGTATCAACCATATAGTGGATTTACACTAAGAATGACCAGACTTACTAATCACGATAGTAATGCTAAGGGGGAGGTTCCTAGGTACCCCGGGTTAACTGATACAGGCAATACTGATCACATGATAGTAGGAGAAGCTGGAATAACATCAGTAACTGGTTTGATAAAAGAAAAGCTTAATTTTGCTTATACAGCATATGCTAGTATTAAATTTTGGTCACAAACTTTTAATAGTATGCCAAAACGTTCTTATGAATGTTTTGGTTTAAAAGTTAAAGTTCCCTCAAACTATGTAACAAGAGAGGAAAACGACGGAGTAAACTCAAAATATACTAGAAATGTATCTACGGGGGTTATAGAAACTACCCCTCAATTTTGGGATGGAAACTTCAGGAGCGAATTAGTATATACCGACAACCCTGCATGGGTATTTTTTGATATACTGCAAAATGATAGGTATGGCTTAGGAGATTTTTTAAAACAAGAAGATATAGATATATTTACATTATATAAAATTGCAAGACATTGTGATGAGCTGGTACCTGATGGAAAAGGAGGGCAGGAGCCGCGTTTTAGAGCAAATATTTATCTTACAAAAGGAACCGACGCATATAAAGTTCTTAAAGATATGGCAACCATATTCAGAGGCATACTATATTGGACAGATGCAAAGTTTTTAGCAGTAATTGATGAAAAGAAAGAGCCTATCTACAACTTTACAAGAGCGAATGTTATAGATGGACAGTTTTCTTTTGAATCGACAGGGGATAAAACACGAATAAATCAATTTGTTGTAGAGTGGAATAATCCTGAATCAGATTATAAGCTTGAACCGATACTTATAGAGGATAAAGAGAATCAAATTAGAACAAATAAAATCAGATCTGAAAAAGCTGTTGCTTTTGGGTGTACCTCTTATGGCCAAGCTCTTCGTTATGGCCGATGGAAACTATGGACTTCCATAAACCAAACAGAGATAATTACTTTTTCCACCGCTGTAGAAGCTTCTTTTTTGAGCCCGGGAGATATTATAAATGTACAAAATGATGCAGATTTAGGAATACAATTTGCAGGTCGAGTATCAAGTTATAATGCTGGTACTCCTAATATAACTATTGACAGAGACATTAATGCAAACTTTGCTGGAGGGTTCACATATGAAATAGCAGTACTACTTCCAAAGAGAACTATTTTATTAAACCAAGATTCTGCAACAATTGCTACCTCTGGGGGTAATGTTTCTAAAACTCGAGGTGAGGAGATTACTGAAGCTACTGTTCAAGGGTCGGTAAAAACTCTTATACACAGTACAACGGGTACAGTAAATGGAGCTGTGAATAACTCTAAAAATGTTACTCTTGATGCCTCCAACTCTTTAATTACTATAGGAGATACAATTACAGGAACAGGAATAGATAGAGAGGTAACCGTTGCTGGTATAAGCGGAACTAGCCTAACTCTTTCTGTAGAACAAACAATCGCAGACGATGCTACACTTACTTTTGAAAACACTGACACTACCCAATTAAATATACTAAGTGCCGTTGATACTAGTGGCAATGCTTTAAATCTACAGCTTGAAAATAGTACAATAGTAGAGACTAGAACTTTAACAACAGGAAGCACTAGTACCTCTAATGGACGTAATACTATTCCTATAGATTCTGCTTTTTCTATTGCTCCTACTGCGGGAGCGGTTTGGGCAATCAAACAAATTCCTACAGGAGGAACCCAAGCTACAGAAGCATCGTACAAACCTTATAAAATACTAAATATTACAGAAAGTGAGGACGGCATATTTAGTATTACAGGAGTAGAGTATTATGAAGCAAAGTTTGATGCAGTAGATAACGAAGAGTTTACTTTAGCTGTACAAGATCCTTTATTTCCTCCCGAGCTAGTTGAAGAAGTACCTCGACCTCGTAATCTTAAAATACTAAGAGAGCCTGAGTTTAATAAGCCCGGAGAAGAATTAAGTCTAGTATGGGAAGCTCCTCTTGCTCTTGGAACTTCTGGAGTTACTCCTTATTATGAAAATCTAGCTGAGTTTGAAATAACGCATTCATTTGGCCCTCAGACAGCACCTAACCCAATACGTAGAGATTTAAATACAAGAAGTGTTACTTTTAATCAGGTGCCTGAAGGAACGCATACAATAGGTGTACAAACTATAAGTCGAAGTTCAAGACGCTCTGCAATCGAAAATATTGAGATACAAATAGATGACATATTTAATGATGACTTTAAAAGAGTGTGGGGAGGAATAGTTCGTGGGGGTTTCTCAAGTGTAGACGTAGATGTCTCAAACAGTGGGGGAGATAAAGGAACTCTGAGGTTTGACTCGGACGACTTTGTTGCGGCTCCATTTCATAACCCTCAACTCGCAGTAAGAAATACAACCGCAGATGCTAATAGTTTTAGTTTGGATCTTACTCCGCTTGCAAATGCAAACTACCCTCAACAAACTGGTCCAGGTAACGTATATGACTGGGGGTATGCATTTATGGACTTTAGTAAGCTTGATGCTTCAAACCCAAATGCTGATGCCATAAAACTCGTTGCTTATAAAAGAGACAGCACTTTAGGCGACCTTACTTACTGGTATGATGTTACGAAGTTTCTTGCAAATGCAAATAATATTTGGACAAGTGTAGGTAATGTAAGTGTAACACAGGGATCCCCAAAAGTAACAGCGTCTTCCAGTATATTTGGTAGTCTAAAAGTTCCAGAAGCTATAAAAATAGGCAACGCTTTCGGAGCAAAAGTCGCATATGTAGAAAGTGGCACAGTTTTATATTTAGACAGATCTTGGACGGCTGCTAGCGCTACAGGTCAAGCACTTTCAAAGCAAGAACTCGATATTGACTACAAGAACGATTTTATTATTTCTCCCGTGTCTTATCATGCAGCAGGAACTGATGATGACGGAAGTAGCGGAAGATATGGACTTGGTGGCGGAAATGGGGGCAACTCTTTTCTTACTCTCATGCCAGAACTAGAAAAGCAAGGGAGAGCAATAGTAGTTGACTCAGATGTGCAGTTCTTAGAGTATAATGCTGCAGAAGCTCAACAGAGCGCTGCTGATATAAACTTAACTTTACAAGCAGTAGGATTTCAAGAGGCAGAATTTCAAGTTACAGGAACTGGTTTTAATTTTGTAAGTACGGCTGCAAGTTCTTTTGAGTTTGCAGATCTAACCGTTACTGATAACAAAGTAAGTATAAAAATTCATGAAACAGATGACCAGGCAAGCATAGCTTATAATAGTGCAGCACCCTTGTCCTTTACTATTACCGCAAGAGAAAAACAGTTCCCAAATGCTACAAATAGACAAGCAACAGCGGTGTACAATATTGGAAAGATACGAGAGGGTTCTCAAGGTAACTCAACAGCTTTAGTATACTTGTATAAG
>MDTB01032889.1_pt1 | contig 12293 bp, 17 predicted proteins | sample 811161 | NCBI WGS metagenome assembly MDTB01 (sample SAMN05326650, study PRJNA326480) | marine metagenome | isolation source: seawater | place: Mediterranean Sea | collected 2009 | reverse complement strand
GGTGGTAGTCATGAGAACGGAAAGGAATGCTTCCGAGGAAGCGGTTTAAGGAAGGGCAGGGATGCCCTGCCTCAACCCAATGTAAAGGAAGTTTGCGCTGCTGTAAAGAAACTTTGCGCTGTGTGTGGGCGCATTGCGCGACAAGCCGTCACGCCTCAATCAGTCCAATGAGACCCACAGGAAGATTTAAGATTCTTGGGTTGATCTGGGAGTGTCGTGGTTCTCATTCGCTGGCTGCAAGCTGGCCGCAGGCTCGAGGAAACCGTTCCCCTGTGCCGTGCCCGTCACCGTCGCCATGAACTGGAGGCACAAGGTGCCGTTGTGTACTGGAGCGAAAGACTGGTACCCATCTACTGAAGCTGGGACCCTGACGCAAGACCCACCAGGATCATGCGACCCAGCATTGCCTCAACCTTTCGAATCGGATTATCAGCATTGGTCGTCAGCTGCCTGAGCTCCTGCGCTCAGACAGCGACGCAACCAGCACCTGATGGATCAAGCAGCTCACTGGCGGCTGCGATGGAACGCTTGCAAATGCGTGTCGATGAACTCGAGAAGGATCTGAAAGAGAAACTTCCAGATCCGGTGGAATCCAATGAGAAGACGCCGGCTGGACCGATCGATTCCCTGACGCTGCAGCTGGGCACAAATGACGACCGTCTTCGCCTGTATTGGAAAGATGGTCAGACAAGCAATCTCGAATGCAGCCAGGAGGGCGAGGGCCGCTGGGCCTGCGGATGAAGCATCGCGAAGACAGATTTAGAAACAGCTGTGTCAGTGACCTGAGCCTGCAGACGAAGCAATCCGCACCAAATTGGTGCAATCCCACTGGATCTTCCGATGCGCCCGACACAAGCTCTGTTGCTCAGTCTCGGACTGGCGATCAGCGGTTCGATGGCCATGGCCCAATCGCTCCAGTACCCATTCGCACAAACCAAGGCTGCCAATCAGGCACGGATGCGAGCGGAGCGACTCAACGGGGGACTCAGCCGCTATCGAGCTGATCGCTGCATGTATACCCTTCGCGGTGAGGGCTGCCTGGTCTCAAACACCGAGTCCGGTTTTGTATTTCGGTTTCAAGGAGGTGCCCCGGGATGGCAGCAGCAAATTCCTCCGGAGCCAACGGTGCTCACCGAAATTCGCGTCAGCGCCGATGGCGATCGAATCCTGGACGTCCCATACAACGGACCGCTGCTACCTGACACACAGAGCGATTTCCCCTCGACATCTCAAGACCCATGACGACACGTCATCTCCCCTTACTCCTGGCACTGGCAGGGACCCCTCTCGCCATCAGCCTGACCCCTCCACTCCCGGCCCTGGCCCAGGTGAGTGATGCTCAACAGCGCGCTGTGAACGTTGCTCGAATGCGCGCTGAACGAATCAACGGCGGCCTCAGCAACTACCGCGCCGCCAAGTGCATGTACAACACCAGCGCTGGAGGTGGCGTCTGCCTGGTGAGCAGCGATGGTGGTTTCACATTTGTGATCCCAGGCGGATCTCCGGGATGGCAGGAGATGGATCAAACCCCAACGGTGGAAACGGAACTGAAGATTTCAGATGACGGGCGCACCGTTCTTGCAGAGATCTACAACGGCAGTCCGCGTTGATCAGGCCCTGATCAGTTGTTCCAGAGCTGGCCGCCAGGTCGGCTCGACTGGCCAAACCTCGCGAGCGGTGAGGCTCAAGGCGATTCCTTTCTCGGCATAGGCCGCCTCGTTGATGAACACGGCGGCCGATGCTTCAGCGGGGAGAGCCACGGGCAGTTCACCGCCTGCCGCGGTCTCAAACAAGGACGCTGTCGAAGCCGATGGCAGCCAGTTTCTGCTGAGAAATGCAGGGTTCACCAACGCCGAGGGTTGTCCGTCCGCGTTACGAGGCAGATCTCGACTGCTGAGATGGCGATACACCACCAACTGGCGTGGGGTTCGGCCAACACCGTCTCGGGCCTCAGATAAGGCTGATAAACAGGCCTCCACAGCGAGGCGGGTTTGACGCACGATCCGTGCATCGAGCAGTGACTGAGGAACCGGGCCAACTTCGATCACCAATCCACAGGGCCAGCGCTCCACCAGAAAACCTGTCTGAGCGGCATCCGCTTCGTGCAGGTAAACCGGCAACCCAAGCTTCCCCTGCACCATCGACGCCAGGGCCAAATCAGCTGGACGTCGCCCGTAAAGAACGATGCACGACCCCATCGCTGCCGTCGTGCTGTGGAGATCGAGCGCAACACAACAGGGTTGCTGCCCTTGGGGCCCGAAGCGCGTCACCAACTCACGGGCACGAACCGTTTCACAGTCGTGATCGTGTTGATCATCCAACCGCTCCTGCTGGAAGCTGCGGTTGAGATCCCGATCGACATAGCGGCGGTTGGCGTTCCGCGCCGCGGGATTGCCGATCACTCGCTGCAACCCCAGTCCATGGTCATCGAGAAGCGAGGGTTGTTGCTGCCATTGCTCCAGCAACCAGGCTGCGTTCAGCTCATTGCCATGGGTGGCGGCAACCAGAAGAACGTCGGACGCCGTCATTCAAAAACAAGCACGACTGCTCGGTGCCACGTCGGAAGTGTCACACGACTGAAGAGTGGCACGACTGAAGGCTGAGCGCAGAGACTGGACAAAAGGGGTGCCGCGATGCCGATCCCACCAATCATCGTGATGGCCGCCCGGGCTGGATGGAGCGGGCAGTGGAACCTGCTGATGGGGGGGCTGGGTCCGTGCGACACGGAGGGCAACTACAAACGACCGGTCAGCGACCACCTGGAAGCTGTCTTGCCGGAACAGCCGCCGCTTCATGAGCGGCCAGCGGAGCGTCTACCCCGCCTGATCGTTGGTCGCAGCTGTCCATGGGCGCATCGCACCTGGCTCGTGCATCGACTGCGTGGGCTGGAGAACAGCCTCAGCCTTCTGACGGCAACAGCTGATCACAGGGCTGGACGCTGGCAGCTCGAGCCTGGCTGGCTTGGCTGCTCCAGCCTGCTCGAGCTGTATCGGGCTTGCGGAACCCCTCCGTCTTACCGAGCCACCGTGCCGGTTCTGGTGGATCCGGAAGGCCCTCGGATTCTCGGCAACGAAAGCGCTCAGTTGGTGGAGTTGCTGAACCGCTGGCCTGCCCAGGATCAGGCCCCGGATTTGGCACCTCCCGCCCTCAAGGAGTCGATCCAGTCCTGGCAGATCCTGTTGCAGCCAGCCTTGAATGACGGTGTCTACCGCTGTGGATTCGCCAGGAATCAGGCTGCGTATGAGCGTGCCGAACGTGCACTCACGAATGCCCTTGAACGGGTGGAGAACCATCTCAGCCAGCAAGGGCCCTGGCTTTGTGGGGACACCCTCAGCCTGGCTGATGTTCGTCTGTTCCCGACCCTGATCCGCTGGGAAGCGGTCTATTCCCCGCTGTTCGGTTGCACGCGTCCCCTGTGGCTCTTCCCCAACATCTGGGACTGGCGGCGTCGCTTCTTCGCCATACCCGGTGTGGCGGACAGTTGTGATGCTGATGCCTGGCGTCGCGATTACTACGGAGCGCTGTTCCCGCTGAATCCCGGAGGAATCGTTCCGACAGGAGCAGAACTGAGCACACTGGTGAATAGCTCCATGCCGCAGGAATGACGACGGCCGATCCTCAGTTCGACGGCGTTTACGGCCCATATACGATCACAGATCACGATCGGCTTGAGGTGCAGAGGTACCGACTGGCCCTCATGGGTAGCGGAGTCTCCATGAGTGCCGGCTTGCTGCAGTGGTGGCAGTGGGGCGGTTCCTGGGCCTGGCTCTGGCTGCTTCCCTTGACGGTGAGCCTCGCTCTGGCCCTGAGGTGGATTCACATCTATCTGAAACCTCTTCACCAGGCTTTGAAGCTTCTCTGGCTGCTGGGCTGCGCCGGCTGGCTGGTGCTGCTGATGACAGCCGGCCCCAGGCAGGCCCTGAACACCTTGGCGTTACAGCCTCTCTGGATCCTGGCCGTAGGCCCCCAGTTCGCCGCTCTAGCTGGAATCGGTTTCAAGGAATTCTTCTGCTTCCAGCGCCTCGAAGCGATCGGGCTCACCCTGCTGCTGCCGATCGCTCTGTTGGGACGGCTGACGACCCTGCTCAGCTCAGAAATCAGCCTTGCTCTGATGGGTATGGCGTCTCTCCTTCTGGTCGTCCTGGCTCTGCGCAAATTCGGCATCGATGCCGCGGCCGACATCGGTGACAAGAGCGTGTTTGCTTATCTGGAGGGTCAAATGGCCGGCGGCACCCCGTGAGTCTGATCAGCCTGGTGGGTGCCGCCAAGGACTTCGGCATCCGCACCCTGTTCTCAGATCTTGATCTTTACATCGGTGAGCGGGAACGCCTGGGACTGATCGGACCGAACGGCGCGGGCAAATCAACATTGCTGAAGGTGCTGGCGGGCAGTGAACCGCTGGGTGACGGCGCACGGCGCTGCTCGCCGCGTTTACGCGTGGTGCTCGTCAGTCAGGACAGCCGCATCACACCTGGCCGCACCGTGCTGGAACAGGTTCTGGAAGGCTGCGGTGCCAAACGCGACCTCCTGGTGCGTTTCAGCGCTTTGAGCGAAGCGATCGCTGAACATCCCGATGATGAAACCCTTCTGGCGGAGCTGGGCCAGCTCAGCCAGCGCATGGATGACGAGGAAGCCTGGAGCCTGGAGCAACAGTGCCGGGAAGTGCTCCAGAAACTCGGCATCAGCGACCTGCAACGCCCCGTGGAGGATCTCTCCGGCGGGTACCGCAAGCGAGTCAGCCTCGCGTCGGCCTTGGTGGCATGCCCGGATGTGCTGCTTCTGGACGAACCCACCAACCATCTGGATGCCGACGCCGTTGAGTGGCTGCAGAGTTGGCTGGATCGCTATCCCGGTGCACTCGTGCTGGTGACCCACGATCGCTACGTGCTGGATCGGGTCACCCAGCGAATGGTGGAAGTGGCTGGAGGCCAGGCGCGAACCTATGACGGGAACTACAGCACCTACCTGCAGCGGAAAGCGGAGCAGGACGCCTCGGAAGCAGCCTCAGCAGCCAAGTTCAAAGGAGTTTTGCGACGGGAATTGGCCTGGCTGCGCCAGGGCCCTAAAGCGCGAAGCACCAAGCAGAAGGCAAGGCTTCAGCGGATTGAAGCCATGCGGGAGAACAAGCCCCTGATGGCGAAGGGCGGCCTTGCGATGGCGAGCGTCAGCCGACGCATCGGCAAGCTTGTGATCGAAGCGGAGGGCCTCGGCGTCACCGCCGGCGGAGATGAAACGGGCCGCAAGCTGCTGGACAACTTCAGTTACAGCTTCAGCCCTGAGGACCGTGTGGGAATCATCGGGCCGAACGGCAGCGGGAAATCAACCCTGCTTGATTTGATTGCAGGCAGGCGATCAGCCACCCAGGGTTCGTTGCGACTTGGGGAAACGGTGCACATCGGTTACCTCGATCAACACACCGATGTGTTCACCGAGGGCAAGGGCCTGGAACGCAAGGTCATCGAGTTTGTTGAAGAGGCCGCCAGCCGGATCGACCTCGGAACCGAGCAACTGACCGCCTCACAGCTGTTGGAGCGTTTTCTGTTTCCCCCTGCGCAGCAACACAGTCCACTCTCAAAGTTGTCGGGAGGAGAACGGCGGCGGCTCACGCTCTGCCGGATGCTGATCCAGGCTCCAAACGTCTTGCTGCTGGATGAGCCCACCAACGACCTGGATGTCCAGACCCTCAGCGTGCTGGAGGACTTCCTCGAAGACTTCCGTGGTTGCGTGATCGTGGTTTCTCACGATCGTTATTTTCTCGACCGAACGGTTGACCGCCTGTTTTGCTTCGACAGCGGCCGCCTGCGCCGATTCGAGGGCAACTACAGCGAATTTCTCGAACAGCAGCGTCAACTGGACCGTCAGCAGTCAGCGCAGAAGCAGGCGGCAAACAAGAAAGGTCAACCTGCCAAAGCAACCAGCACAGGACCGCGTCGACGTTCCTTCAAAGAAAACAAGGAGTTAGAACAACTCGATCAGCAGCTGCCGCTGCTGGAGGAACGTCGCAGCGGACTGGAGCAACGACTGTCCCGTGGGGAGGGGGACATGGCCGAGCTGAGCGTTGAGCTGGCAACGTTGATCCATGCGATCGGAGACGCGGAGGAGCGCTGGCTGGAGCTGAGCGAACTCGCCCCCTGACACCGACAACAAATGGGTAGCAACGGCTACCAAATACCAGCAATGTCGTCAGGGAACTGTTGCATTCGAAACCATCACTGTTCCACCCCTCAGACCGCCGTAATGTGGTGCCAGCTTGCGGCGCGATCCCATGAAATCCATCGACGAGCACATCAAGAAGGACAAGACCGAAATCGAAGCGGCCAAGGCTGCTGGTGATGACGCCAAGCTGCGTCACTTCGAGAAGGAGCTCAACTCCCTCGAGGAGTACAAAGAGCACCATCCCGGCGACAACCACGACCCGACCTCACTCGAATTGCACTGCGAGGCCAATCCGGATGCTGATGAGTGCCGGGTCTACGACGACTGAGGAACCTCGACCTAGAACTCTTCGTTGTAGTCGCTAGGGCTACCTGTGAGGCTGCACACCACAGCCTCTTCGCTCTTCATCGCTTTCACTTCTGCGATGGGACGGCCCATGCGGCGTAGAACAGCGATTTCCTCTTCTGTCTGGCATCGGGCGATGACCGAACCCTTGTTGTCGAAGCAGGTGTAGAAGGTCATGACGGGTGGGGACTTGAACAGTTGTTCTGTCCCCCCGTTATGGCGAGACAAATCACAAGCCACAAGCATCGGTGTGCAGCCTGCAACGGACCATCACACCCCAAGGGTTGACCAGACCCGACCCAACAGGGAATCCAGACCACGCCCCATCACGGCGGAAATTGTCAGGGGATCGCGACCGCTGATGGCCTCCAGTTCAGCGACCACGCGCTGCAACTGATCTTCAGATGCGAGTTCCTGCTTGTTCAAAACAAGCAGTCTTGGCCGATCCACAAGGCCATGCCCATAGGCGATGAGCTCTTTCTCCACAACTCTCAAATCACCAACAGGATCCTCGGCACCGGCATCCACGAGGTGAATCAGCAACCGCGTCCTCTCGATGTGTCGCAGGAAGTCGTGGCCGAGCCCAGCGCCCTGAGCAGCTCCCGCAATCAAACCCGGGATATCCGCGAAGACGGTGCCATCACCACTAGGACGTCGAACGACCCCAAGATTGGGAATCAAGGTTGTGAATGGATAGTCCGCGATCTTGGGCCGTGCGGCTGAAAGCACAGCAATCAATGTGCTTTTGCCGGCATTGGGAAGGCCGATGATGCCCACCTCGGCCAGCAGTTTGAGCTCGAGCTGTAAAGGCCATTCCTCACCGTCTCTGCCCTCGGTGAACTTTTCCGGTGCCCGGTTTCTGTTGCTGAGGTAGTGCGCGTTCCCCAGCCCTCCGCGGCCACCAAAGGCCACCGTGAGTTGCTGACCAGGCTCAATCAGATCTCCCAGAAGGATTCCTGTGGTGAGATGGCGAGCCTCGGTACCGCAGGGAACTTTCACAACCAGCTGACTACCGGATGCACCCGTGCACTTGTTGGGTCCGCCGCGCCGGCCATCATCCGCAGCGAACAGCCGCTTGTATTTGAAATCCAGCAGGGTCTGCAGATTCGAATCAGCCTGCAGCACCACATGTCCGCCATGACCTCCGTCCCCACCTGAGGGGCCGCCAGCCGGCACATATTTTTCGCGTCGGAAGGCGGCGATGCCATCTCCTCCCCGCCCCCCTCGAACCGTGATCCGCGCCTGGTCGATGAACTGCACGGCACCACCGGGTGGCCTGTCTCTCCAACCTAAACTCAGGCCGATGCAGTTCTTCGGTTGGCTGGAGTCCGTTTCGAAGCTCTGAGCAAAACCTTTCCCGGACGACGGGGGGACAAGCCTGTCGAGGTCATTCGTCAACTTGATCTCAGCATTGAGGACGGTGAATTCCTGGTGCTTGTCGGGCCCTCCGGCTGTGGCAAAAGCACCCTGCTGCGCCTTCTGGCGGGTCTGGATCAGCCCAGCTCGGGAGAGATCTGGATCGGCCAGCAACCCGTGAGCCGCCTGCGGCCGGCACGCCGGAATGTGGCCATGGTGTTCCAGAGTTATGCCCTCTATCCCCACCTCGGCGTTCGGGACAACCTGAGTTTCGGGTTACGCCGGAGTCAGCACCGCAGCCTGGCTCAGCAAGTCAGGGATCAACTGCATCGAGCCAGCCGCTCCATGCCGCAGTCGATGCGCGTTCGGTCAGCACGTGAACGGCAGATCGAGGAGCGCGTGAAAAATGTGGCTGAAGCGCTTGAGCTCTCGGCATTGCTGAACCGGCTGCCCAAGGAACTCTCGGGGGGGCAGAAACAGCGGGTTGCTCTTGGCCGAGCGATGGCTCGTCAGCCATCGGTGTTCCTGATGGACGAACCGCTCAGCAATCTGGACGCCAAGCTGCGCAACAGCACTCGAGCCCGCATTGTTGAGCTGCAACGCCAGCTCGGAACCACCACCGTTTACGTCACCCACGACCAAGTGGAGGCGATGACCATGGGGCATCGCATTGCCGTGCTGAACCAGGGAAGACTTCAGCAGCTGGGAACACCGATGGAGCTTTATCGCTGGCCGTCCAACCTTTTCGTGGCGCAGTTCATTGGAAGTCCACCGATGACCCTGTTGCCCGTCCGAATCGGCAACGGAGCGTCGTTGTTACTCGGCGAGCATCGCCTTGCGGTGGAAGGCCCCCTCGCCGACATCCTTCCGTCCCTCGAGAATCAAAACCTCACTGCCGGACTTCGACCGGAAAGCTGGCGCGTCGCCCCGGCCACGAACCGCAATCTTCCCGCTGAGGTGAGCCATTGCGAAATGCTCGGCAACGAACAGCTGATCACCTGCAAATTGCTGGAGGGGCAGCATCTGGTGCAGGTCCGTGCCGATCCTGATCTTCACGTTGTCGCCGGGCAAACCCTGCATCTGGATCCTGATCCAAGCGGCTGGCGGTTGTTTGATGGCGAGGGCGAGGCGATCAAGATTCCGATTCAACCGTTCCCTGAGCCTGGCCCTCAACTCCCAGTCATCGACTAGACCGCGTTCGGATTTAACACCTGGCGGCTAAGGCAAGCGAAGGAAAGCTGACGCCTGCATGGCCGAGGTTTTCATCGCCATCTCCCCTTTGCCGCTGATTTCCTTCAATGAGCTGCTGATGCAGGTAGCGCTGAAGGCGATCACCACCAGGGACACCGTGCTGATCAGTTGCAGAAGAATCGGCAGATGGGCGTTCACCATGTCGCGCATGGTTTTGTTGCCTTCCATAATCAAGATGAGATTGCTGGTTCTTCCTTAGCCACGGCAGCCCTTGTACAATCAAAAAAGCTCTTGAGCCCTGCCGTAGCAGGAGTTTTCAAGTTCCTTACAGCCTTGGTGATGTCGAACGACCCCCTGAATCAAAAACCGAAGCGCTCTCCCGTTGCAGATGGTTTGTATCTGATTCCTTACTGGGTGAAGGGCTGGAATCCCTGGGTGTACATCCTGCTGTTCTTTGTGGTGGCCTGGGCTGTGGTGTTCTTCTCGAACTGAAACCATTTTTAACAATCCTGCTGTACCAAGGCATCTCGGGGTCTCCTGAGGGTCAGGTATGCACAGCGGTATCGCAGATTTAAAGAGGCGTCGCGGCAGCCTTAGATGCATATTTCTTTCCAAGCATGCTTCGAGTTGCCTTGCACCAGACGGTCCTATATGGCTCTGTAACAGGCCTGATGTTCACATTAGGCCAAACTATAAGGCAAGTATCTTTCGCTTGTTGTAGAGCCTTTTGCTGGAACCTACAACTAAGGTTTAAGTGAACAGTCTGGGAGGTTCTCTAGCATACTTTCTGCTCCTACACTCCACATTGGGTCCCTACTATTAAAAGTCCAAAACTCTTTCAATTTATTCCAAGATAAAAGTATTTTCTCTGTTGTAAGCATACCTGTTGCTTCTAAATCACAGAGCAAATACGCCGCTATCCCTGAAGATTGAAAATTAGCAGCACCTTCGCACAGATTACTGTTTTCTTCTGAAGCATCACAAGCTTTATCTAACCCCTCAAGTGTTTCAAAAGCTTGAACTGGTGCTGCTGAGATGAGGAGTGAGCCGATGAGTGGGAGGAATTTCATTTTCTCAGAGCCTCATCAAACGCTGAAGCATCAATTTCTTCGCAAGAACCCTCATAGCTGTAAGTCCGGGTTTCATTCTTAGATTTTAATATTGCAGTTCCACTGCCAGACGTTGAATATGGTGGCATCAACTCAATTTTGTCTACACCGTTCAACTTCGCTTCGTCATCATCAATCTTCTGTACAATAGTCATAGTTTTATTTTGAAGCGTATAGCCAAGTGCGGCTGGAGAACGAGCATCAAGAACTGTTTTCTTATTGAAATCAATTTTAAGGAGTGCTCTGTCATCAATCGTTCTGTCTTCAGTTATTTTAGACGTTTTTGTATTGGTAGTCACCATATCAACTGAATATTTACACCTCAAATACAGATAGTCTCTAGCGGCAGTCGGCGACGCTGACAAGAGCAGTGCACCGAGCAATGGAACAGTTCTAAGTAATGACCTCATAAAAAATGAAATAATTTTGTAAAGCCTATTATCGTATGTACAGGGACGCTGTAGACCCCCATACCGGGTCTCCATTTGCCAGGAAATAGCGCCGCTGAGCCAGGAATAAATGCATTGCTTTTCTCTGCCAGCCGCCATTCCGTTGTCGCAGGGATTCATTTCCTGTGCGCTGGCGCCAGCAATAAGCAGTTCAGAGAGAACTGATACATCACTAATGGCATACCGATCAATTGAGATCGCTGTGTGTCACTGAATTGTCTGTGCATACACTTTAGATCGTCTGTCTAGCGTGGCCTCATTCCTGGCCAATGTGATGTTTGATGAGGGAAGACGACGTTGATCTGAGTCTTCAACTGGTTGAACACTCGTTTCCTTGCTGCACTGCATCGGGCGCTGTATCAGACCTTGTATTAGCAATAAATAGCCAGCATATCGACTTCTGTTTGGCAAGGTATTTATACGCCTAATTTTTACATATCTGTCGCACATCAGTAGCGATTAAACCTTTGAACCTTTAACCATGACCAAGAAAGAAGAAACCATCCTCAAGCTGTACAAACAGATAGAGGAAGCTGAAACAAGAGAGGAAGTGAAACTAATCCTCAGACAAATCCAAGAACTGAAACAACAGAACCAATGATTGAATCAATCGAAGTAATGCACGACGGCAACGTTCTCATCGTTGTCACTGATGAAGAGATGGCAAAGCGTTGTCTCAAGAAGAACCCACGCTCTCGCGTAACCAAGTCGAGCGATGACCGCTATGGCCTGGTTTACAGAGAGTCTGATATCAACCTGATGAACGCTATCAAGCGTGCATGAATTACTCAACTCACTGATATGTAGTGATTTGTGCTGTCTGCCTGCTGCTGAGCATGGCGCGATAGATCTAATCCCCCAAACAGGGGAGTATCAAGCGAGCAAGACCACACACATGGGTGATGTGATCTGAAGGCAGCACGGCGATGGCGAATGTGTCCGAGTTGTGGTGACAACTACTAAACAATGAGTAAGATTAAAGAATTGGATGACTGCAAATGAATTATGTTCGCCCTTATGTGAATCAAATGCTGAAGAAACACCCCCTAGGCAAAGAATTCAGAATCATTAGAGAGTTAATCTTGCACCACCAGGAGGGTCGAAATGCAATTTTATGTTCACTGAACAATGTTATTGATTACCAAGGTCCATACAAGGGCACGTACCAAGGTCCATATCGGAATTTCTACGTCAACAAGTTTTTTAGAATAATTTTTAGTTGCTTGGGCTTGCCCCCTCGTCATCGAAGAACCTATCGATTAAACTTGGTTGACATAGACAGAGCAAGACGATGCGCGGAGGAAGTTACAAAGAGAGCTAAAATTCTCTTGAAATATCTAGACCAGAGCAAAGATTCCCAATGGATTGTCACTTACATGCTTGAAGATCCACTGAAAAGAGTGACTGCACGCTACAATCATTATCAACAGGAAAGCCCTTACTATCAAGTAATCAATATGTTTGAAAATTACTTAAAGGATTGCCAGCCATAAATCCCCGAAAGGGCGACACAGTGCGGTTAGCTGGTAGTGTGATGTTGGCTGAATTTGGGCTGGCGTTATGTGATGACGACGGGGCGGGATTAGAGATTGATGGTGTTGTTCAGGAGATGATGAATGAAAGGGCGAGGTTAGTGATCAAGCGGCATTGCCCCATACGACTAAATATCTGAGACCAAGTGATGAAG
>MDTB01235629.1_pt1 | contig 12294 bp, 12 predicted proteins | sample 811161 | NCBI WGS metagenome assembly MDTB01 (sample SAMN05326650, study PRJNA326480) | marine metagenome | isolation source: seawater | place: Mediterranean Sea | collected 2009 | reverse complement strand
TGCTAAAATTATGAATCATTTTTTAAATAGTTCATTTATTATTCCAAATAATGAAATAAATATCATTACTACAGCAGAAATACAAACTATTACACCTAAAATTGTCAAATCATATGTATTCTTTAGTCCTCCAAAATGAATTAATATTGGTCCGATAAATATTGGAATCAGAGATGAAATTAAAAGTTTAATGTAATCAGTAATTTTTTTATTCATTTATTTTTTTTGAAATTTTCAACAGCAGTTCTAATATTTTTATGTTCTTCAATCAATTTTTTTGCAGTTTCTGTATCTATTTCAAGAATTGTTTTTAAGATTCTAATGGCTCTATCATAAAGTTTGTTATTTGATAATTTCATATCAATCATCTTGTTGTCATGAATTCTACCCAATTTTATCATAATAGTTGTTGATATCATATTAAGAATCATTTTTTGGGCCGTACCTGCTTTCATTCTTGAGCTACCAGTAACATATTCAGGTCCAACAATGACTTCAATTGGAAAATCTGAAATTTCAGCAATTTTAGTATGCAGGTTACAAGAAATACAACCAGTGGTAATTTTATTTTTTTTACTCATTTCTAGTCCTCCGATCACATATGGAGTTGATCCCGAAGCAGAAATACCAATAACCATATCATTTTTACTTACATTGTGTTTGGTTAAATCTAACCATGCTGTAGAGGTAGAATCTTCAGCAAATTCTTGAGAAATCCTAATAGCTTTATCTCCTCCGGCAATTATGCCGATGATTTTATCTCCAATGCCAAAAGTAGGTAGACATTCAGATGCATCAACAATTCCTAATCTTCCACTTGTTCCAGAACCTATGTAAAAAATTCTGCCCTTTGAAATAACTAAATCAAGAGCCTTAGATATTAGATCATTAATTTGAGGTAAACAATTTTTTACAGAATCGGAGATGGTTGAATCCTCTAAATTTATTTCTGATAAAATTTCTTGAACTGATTTTTTTTCAAGATTTGAATACTTTGAATCTTTTTCTGTAGTTTTTATAATCTGTAAGTTTATATATTATCAATAATCTCATTAAATAAGTGGGATGGCCTCATTATTTGTTTAGTAATTTCATCATTAGTATTATAATATCCTTCCAGATCAACCTTGCAACCCTGAGTAGAATCAATCTCGTTAATTATTTGATTCTCACTTTTTGAAAGTAGATTATATACCATTTCGAATTTATCTTTTAGCTCAATATTTTCGTTTTGTTTTGATAAATATTCAGCCCAATACAATGCAAGGTAAAAATGACTACCTCTATTGTCAATTTCACCTACTTTTCTTGATGGAGATTTTTCTTCTAACAATAATTTTTCAATTGCTTTTGAAAGGCATTTTGAAAGGATTTTACTTTTAATATTTGTTCTGCCAATATTTTCCAATGCAACAGAAATTGCTAAAAACTCACCCAACGAATCCCATCTTAAATGATTTTCATCAATTAATTGTTGTACATGTTTCGGTGCAGATCCACCAGCACCTGTTTCAAAAAGCTTACCTCCGTTCATTAAAGGAACAATTGATAACATTTTAGCACTAGTACCTAATTCTAAAATCGGAAATAGATCGGTTAAATAATCCCTTAGAACATTTCCAGAAACTGATATTACATTATTCCCTTTCTTAATTTCCTTAAGTGTGAACAAAGTTGCTTTATAAGGCGAAAGTATTTGGATATTTAACTCAGAAGTATCAAATTTTTTAAGTTCTTCTTTAACCACTTTTATTAGCTGCTTATCATGTGATCGGTTTTCATCCAACCAGAAAACAGTAGGGTAGCTAGTGGATTTTGCTCTTTCGACTGCTAATTTTACCCAGTCTTTAGTTGCTTCATTTCTAACAAGGCACATTCTCCAAATATCACCCTTCATAACATTGTGAGTAAATAAAATTTTACCATCTTTAGTTTCTACACATATCTTACCATCGTCTTTAATTTCAAAGGTTTTATCATGAGAGCCATATTCCTCAGCTTTTTTAGCCATAAGCCCAACATTTTGAACTGTTCCCATAAGTGCAGGATCAAATTGTCCATTTTCTCTACAGAAATCTATTGTTGCTTGATATATTGTGGAGTAGCTACTATCAGGAATTATAGCTTTAGTATCTCTTAATTCACCACTTTTATCCCACATCTTTCCAGAACTTTTTATCATAGCAGGCATCGATGCATCTATTATAACATCACTAGGAATATGAAAATTTGTTATATTTTTTTCAGTATTTACCATCGCTAAATCAGGTCCATTTTCAATATCTAATAGTATTTCATTAACTAATTTTTCCCTCCTTGCTTTATCTAACTGATTCAATTTTTCAAATACATTAGATAAACCACTATTAAAATCCACATTAATTTCATTAAGAACTGTATTATTATTTCTTATAAAATTTTTGAAAAATACTTTCAAAACATGACCAAAAATTATCGGATCACTTACTTTCATCATTGATGCCTTAAGATGTAATGATAAAAGCATATTTTCTTCTTTGCACTCTAGAATCTGATTATCAATAAAATCTTGCAATGCAGAAATACTCATGTAACTACAATCTATAATAGCTTTCTTATGTACAGTTATATTTTCTTTGAGTATGCTCTTCTTTTTATTTTTATTATAGTGATATATATTTAAAAGTTCGTGTTTATCACTGGTTAAGGAGGTTTCGTTATTTCTAAAATCACCTTTATGCATTGATGAAACGTGAGTTCTAGAATCTTTATTCCATTTTCCAAGCTTGTGTGGATTGGATTTTATATAATTTTTAATAGCTTTAGGGACTCTTCTGTCAGAGTTCCCTTCTCTTAATACTGGATTAACCGCACTCCCCTTAATCTTGTCATATATTGATTTGATAATCAAGTCATTATCATTTTCTGCTTTCTCTGGATAATTCGGAATATTATATCCTTGACTTTGAAGTTCAGTTATAGCCTTTTTAAGCTGAGGAATTGATGCACTAATATTTGGTAATTTGATAATTTTAGCGTTGGGGTCTTTTACAAGTTTACTCAAAAATTCTAAATCATTTTCATATTTAACTTTACTACCTAAAAAATCATTAAAAGTAGCGAGGATTCTGGATGATAATGATATATCTCTAATTTCAAATTTGACACCTGATGATTTAGAAAAAGCTTTTAGTATTGGTAATAGTGAAACAGTAGCTAAAGCAGGTGCTTCATCCGTCATTGTGTATATGATTTTCGACATTAATTATCTTCTGAATAGTTAGTGAATCAAATATAAAAAATGACTATAAAATAAAAGAATAAATGATGAATAGTTATTAAAAAATGAAAGCCGCACTTATAGTATTTCTACTAATGTACGGCTTTCCAAATATCGATATTGTTTCACTATCGTTTCCGAATAACTTTTTTCCTAAGAATTAAGTTGTTAAACATTATCGCTATTCTCGGAATCGTCTTGTTACTCTATTCCAAGGAACTTTTCACAACAGATTCCTAATTACTTACTTCCACAGCATATCTTTCGATAAACCATACCTTATTTATTTATATATTTTACTCTAGGCTACTAATTTCACACTAGGTTACTTTACATTAAATAAGGTTTTTCCTTATCGGGATTAACCTTTAAGGACACCATTGGAATGATCCATTAGGCGAGAAAGTCTTTTTTTTTAAAATTGTGCAGGCACACATTTTAAAAATTAGTTTCTTTCTAAATTTTTAGTTTTGGTTTTATCCAAAACTTGTAAGTAATTTGTTAAAGAACGTTCTTGAATTTGTTACATCTTAAAAAGATGTAGAGTTAATCTCAAAAGATCCACTAAAAACAAATCCTGATACTAATTTATAATAAAAGTTTAGAATTCAAATAAAATTGAAAAAAAAGATGTTCACCGGTTGTAAACTACTGTTATTAACAATTGTTAAGAACTAAAAATCAATTTCTTTTTTCTTTAATTTTTGCTTTTTTACCAGTCAAATTCCTAAAATAGAATATGCGTGATCTTCTTACTTTACCTTTCTTATTGATTTCGATTTTTTGTATGGAAGGAGAGTTTATTGGAAATATTCTTTCAACCCCAATTGAACCAGACATTTTCCTGATGGTAAATGTTTCTGTTGAACCTGAACCTCTTTTTTGTAATACAACTCCTTTAAAAAACTGAGTTCTTTTTTTATCACCTTCTCTAATTTCATAATAAACAGTAATTGTATCACCAGAACTGAAGGATGGGTGATTTTTCGCCTCAACTAATTGTTCTTCTACAAATTTAACTAATGAGCTCATGTATGATTTTTTTTATTAGTCCCACACAACGTAAATTACTATAACTAAGAGGTTGAATAGAAACGCGTGCAAATATAATTAAAAAAATAATTTATATTATAAATAAAACAAACTTTAATTTATAGCAAATCAGGTCTTTTTTTTCTGGTTATTTCTATAGATTTTTCCATTCGCCATTTTTCAATTCTTTTCTGATCTCCTGAAAATAAAATATCAGGAACCTGCCATGATTTATATTCTTTAGGTCTTGTATATAAGGGGTAGGACAAAAGATTGTCTTGAAATGAATCTGTAAGTGCTGATGTTTCATCACCCAATGCTCCTGGAATTAGTCGAACAATGCTGTCAGTAAGTATTGCAGCGGGGAGTTCGCCGCCAGTAAGAACATAATCACCAATTGAAATTTCCATTGTAATCAAGTTATCTCTGATTCTTTGGTCAATACCCTTATAGTGACCGCATAAAATTATAATATTGGTCATACATGACAGTTTATTGCTAATGGATTGGTTTAATTTTGATCCATCAGGTGTCATAAATATGATTTCATCATAATCTCTCTCGCTTTTTAGTTTTGAAATACATTTATCAATTGGCTCAATAAGCATTACCATACCTGCTCCACCACCATATTGATAATCATCAATAGACTTATATTTATTTTTTGAGTATTCTCTTAAGTTATGTATGTGTATTTCAGTAATATTGTTTTCAATACTCCTCTTTATAATAGATGAGTTGAATGGCCCAGAAAGTAGTTCGGGTACAGCTGAAATTATATCTATTCGCATTAAATTATCTAAAGTTAAATCTTTCTAATTTATTTTCCTGGGTTAATATTTCAATACTTATAGGATCATAATATTTTCTAGATGTTACAATTTTATCTATGTCTGAAATGGAATTAATATCTTCTCCATTTATTTTTTTAATAACATCATTTTCTTTGACACCAGAATCTTCCCAATAGGATTTGTAGTCGGAGTTAAATTCTGAAATCTTTACACCATCAACTAAATTTCTTGCTAAGAGTTCATCAGGGCTCATATTTTTGAGAATACCGATTAAATAAAAATTTATTCTTTCATTTCTGTTTAATCGAACCTTAACCTTCTTGGATTGATTATCTCTTTTGAGATTGACCTCTACAATATCGTTAGGTCTTTTAGTATTTAAATATCCTTTTAAATCTGAAAACTTAGAAATTTTTATGCCATCAATATCTTTAATTATATCCCCAATTTTTATACCAGCTGAATTAGCTCCAGATTCTTTATCTATACCATTTATAAAAAATCCCTCAGTATCTTTTACATCTAATTCTTTGGCTCTGAAGCTATTTAGTGAAGTGCCAGTAACACCAAGAAATCCATATTGTACATTTCCGTACTCTAAGATATCTTCAATAACCTTTTTGGCTATGTTACTTGGAACAGCAAAAGAATAACCCACATATGAGCCTGTTTGCGTTTGAATTGCTGTATTTATTCCGATTAACTCCCCTTTATTGTTAATTAGTGCCCCACCGGAATTCCCTGGATTTACTGCAGCATCAGTTTGAATATAAGATTGAGTTGTTCTACCAGTTGGATCTAAATTTCTTGATTTTGCAGAGATGATTCCTGCTGTCACTGTTGAAGTTAGATTAAATGGGTTACCAACAGCTAAAACCCATTCTCCAATTTGAGTCGTATCACTATCTCCAAAAACTGCATATGGAAGTTCATCATTAGTTTCTATTTTCAGAAGAGCAATATCATTTTGTTCATCGCTTCCAATTATTTTAGCATCATATGATTGGTTGTTGTTTGTGGTTATTTGTATGTCTTCTGCTGTCTCAATCACATGATGATTGGTTATGATATAACCGTCAGATGAAATTATAACTCCAGAACCAGAACCCATTTGAGGTCTTCTTTGTGATCTTCCAAAAATAAAATCTTCAATGCTGTAGTCACCACCTGATGAAGAGCTTTTAACGTGGACAACTGTATTAATAGATTTTTTTGCAATTTCGACGAAATCAGGTCTTTGAACATCTAAGTAATTAAAATTTGTGTTTTTTGCCTGAGTTTTAAAGCTTTTTAAAACTAAGTCTTTGCTTTGTTCTTCTTTTAATTTACTTATTTCCTTTTGGATATTATTTCTTATAATATTTGTAACAAGTACAATGGAAAGAATTGAAATTATAGAAACAAAAAAGTAAAAAATAAATTTTTTCATAACCAAAAATTGAAAATTAAATTTAACTATTATCAATTTTCATGCTAATTTTTTTAACTCATATTTAACAATTTAATATGCTTCATTTATTGCTATATTTGCCCATATGCAACTCGATTTCTACAAATACGAAGGTACAGGTAATGATTTTGTAATTATTGATAATAGAGAGTTAACTTTTCAAAAAAATGATAAAACATTAATTCAAAATATTTGCGATAGAAAAAAAGGAGTTGGAGCTGATGGATTAATTTTATTAGAAAATCATCATGAGTTAGATTTTTCTATGATTTATTTTAACGCTGATGGTTCAGAGTCAGGCTTTTGTGGTAATGGTTCAAGATGCATAACTCATCTGGCAAACAATTTAGATTTGATTAAGGAAAATGCTGTTTTTAATGCGATTGATGGAGTTCATGAGTCAAGAATTATAAATGGAAACATTAGTGTAAAAATGAATGATATTTCAAAATATAACATATTTAGATACAACGATAGTTTTAATACTACATTTATAGACACTGGATCACCTCATTTAATCAGAAATTACGAAAATATCGACGATATAGATATAGTCAAAGAAGCTAGAGTGTTAAAGCTAAAATATTTAGAATATACGCAAGGTATAAATATTAATTTCTGTGAGATTTCAAAATCTAAATTTAAATTAAGAACTTATGAAAGAGGAGTGGAAGACGAAACTCTTTCTTGTGGCACGGGTGCGGTTGCTTCTGCAATTTTTTTAAGAGATTTAGGTTTAGTAGATATCGATAAAATTGAAATTGTGATGAAAGGTGGTATGCTTTCTGTTGAAATTAAAAATGATGAAACTACATATTATGAAATTTGGCTTACTGGATCTGTGAAAATGGTATTCAAAGGAGTATATAACAAATTTGATTAATGATTTATTTAAGAAACTTATCAATTGATGATTTCGATTATTTAAACTCTGTTGAAAACAACAAGTCTCTCTGGAAATACTCTTTTCAAAAGAAACAATATTCCAAAGATGAACTTATTCAATTTATATATGATTCTCAGCTTCCATTAGAAAAAACAAAACAAATTAGATTTGTAATTTGTAAAACGGAAACAGATGAACCATTGGGTTTTGTTGATTTATTTGAAATTAATTTTATAAAATCTCAAGCCGGAATTTCAATATTAATTTCAAATTCTGAAAATAGATCAAAAGGTTATGGGAAATTATCAGTGAAAAAGATAATTGAATATGCAAGTAAAGAATTGAAGATTAAAAATCTTTATTGTAATATTTCAAAAGACAATATGTATAGCTTATATTTTTTCAAATCAGTTGGTTTTAAAGAAATTTCCAAAAATAGTAATCAATATGTATCTTCAACTGACAATAATCATGAATCTGTAATTCAAATGCAATGTATTTAAGAAGGATATTAATGCTTACGGTGACAATTGGTCTTATTTTTATGGGCTCATTTGCTTTTTATGTTTACAAAATAATGTTTATGTCAAATACTTCTTTTGAAACCGATTATGTGCATATATTCATTAAATCTGAAACGAAATTTAATCAGTTTCTTAATCAGGTAGACCCATTTTTGTTAAATATTGATGATTTCAGTGTTTTAGCCAAAAGAAAAAAATATACTGTTAGACCAGGTAAGTATAAAATAAATAAGGGGATGAGTAATAATGATATTATAAATTCACTGAGATCTAATAATATTACTGTTAATGTGATTTATAATAATATAAACGATCTAAATGATTTAGCGGGAAAAATTTCAAATCAAATCGAAGCCGATAGTATTTCATTTTTGAATTCATTCAAATCAGATTTTTTCAATGAAAAAGGTTTTGATAAAAAAAATATTTTATCAATGTATATTCCTAATAGCTACAATTTTTTTTGGAATACTAGTGCTGAGAAGTTTAATGATAAAATGTTTGAAGAATATACCAAATTTTGGCAAAAAAACAACCGGGTTGAAAAAGCCAACAAAATTGGTTTATCAAAAAAAGAAGTAATGATACTTGCTTCAATTGTATATGAAGAATCCAAAGCAAATATAGAGCTTCCTAAAATTGCAGGTGTCTATTTAAATAGACTAAAAAGTAATTGGAAGTTGCAAGCAGATCCAACGGTAAAATTTGCTGCATATCAGCTAGACGAATATAAAAACACAGTTATAAGAAGGGTATTGAATAAGCATCTTAAAATAGATTCACCTTATAATACTTATAAATATAATGGTTTGCCCCCTGGAATTATTTCAATGCCATCAATTCAAGCGATTGACGCAGTTTTAAATTCTGAAAAACATAATTATTATTTTTTTGCAGCTGACCCTAGCAATCCAGGATATCACAGTTTTGCAAGATCATTATCTGAGCATAAAAGAAATGCTAGAAAGTTTCACAGATATTTGAATACTAGAGGAATTAAAAAATAATTAAATCTGAGTGAAAAATAAAAATTGCAGGTTCTTTTTCAAGTTTTCTTTTTTTTGACTTCCAATCTCTTATTTGCATTGTTTTTATCTTTTGATTTTTAGATCCAATATTTTTTGCAATACATAAAAAAGTATCGTTATTTAAATTTTTTTTCAATTCATCAAATAGTGATTGATTTCTGTATGGAGTCTCTATAAAAATTTGTGATTGGTTATTTTTTTTAGAGAGTCTTTCTAGGTTTTTAATTTTTATCGACCGTTCATTTTTATCAATAGGTAGATACCCATTAAAGCTAAAATTATTTCCGTTTAATCCAGAGCTCATCATTGCCAATAAAATAGAGGAGGGTCCAACTAGCGGAATAACATTAATATTATTTTCATGGGCGTGTAAAATAAGTTTAGCTCCCGGATCAGCAATATTTGGACAACCAGCATCGGTCAATAGTCCAACATTCTTTCCTCTATTACAGGGCTCCAATTGTTTTGAAGTGATTATTGGATTGTCTTCGTCTAGCACAACAAAATTTTCATAACTGATTTTTTTTTCTGGACAAATACGTTTTACAAAACTTAATGAAACTTTGATGTTTTCAGCAACAAAATGATTGATTGATTTTATGATGACTTTATTATTCTCAGGAAAAAGATTTCCTTCACTAATTGAGCTAGGGATTATGTAAAGATCTCCTTTGATTTTAAATAGGTTTATACAGAGAGTTTTTTACCTAAGTCTTCAACAAATTTTCTGAATTGTTTATCAGTAGAAGAAAGGTTATCAACTGTTTTACAAGCGTGTAATACAGTTGCATGATCTCTTTTTCCAATTTGAGATCCAATACTAGCTAATGATGCTTTAGTGTATTTCTTTGCGAAGAACATTGCTAATTGCCTTGCTTGAACAATGTGTCTTTTTCTTGTTTTGGACTGTAGTGTTGGGATATCCATTTGGAAGTAATCTGAAACTATTTTTTGGATATAATCAATTGATACTTCACGTTTGGTATTCTTAACAAATTTTTCTATTATCTCTTTAGCTAGAGAAATGTTAATCTCTTTTCTATTGAATGAAGCTTGAGCTATCAGTGATATGATTGCCCCTTCTAATTCACGAACATTACTTTTGATATTTTTTGCAACATAATGAATTACTTCTTCATTCATATCGATCCCATCACGGTACAATTTATTTTTCAATATTGAAACCCTTGTTTCAAAATCAGGCTTTTGCAATTCAGCTGATAATCCCCACTTAAATCTTGATAAAAGTCTTAGTTCGATATCCTGCATATCGACTGGGGGTTTGTCACTTGTAAGTACTACTTGTTTACCATTTTGGTGGAGGTGATTAAATATGTGAAAGAAGACATCTTGTGTCCCAGGTTTTCCTGAAAAGAATTGAATATCATCAATAATCAAAACATCAATAATTTGATAAAAATAAATGAAATCATTTCTGTTATTCTTTTTTACAGCCTCAATGTATTGTTGTGTAAACTTTTCTGCAGTTGTGTAAAGAACTGTTTTTTCTGGATATCTCTTTTTTATATCAATTCCTATAGCAGTAGCTAAATGTGTTTTTCCTAATCCCACACCTCCAAATATCAAAAAGGGATTGAAGGATGTTCCGCCAGGCTTATTTGCAACAGCTATTCCAGCATTTCTGGCAAGTCTATTTGAATCACCCTCAAGGAAATTTTCAAATGTATAATTAGGATTTAACTGGGATTCAATTTTGACATTTTTAATTCCAGGAATCACAAAAGGATTTTTTAATTCCGGAACAGACCTATTAATAGGGGTTGTTGCATTTTGAGTTAAAATAGATGATGTATTTGAGCTTGGAATTTTTTCTGTAAATGGTTGTGAGTTGCCAAAAGTATTTTCCATTTTAATAATGTATACAAGTTTTGCATCATCACCCAAAGTTTTTTGTAAAGCAACTTTTAATATTTTCACATAATGCTCCTCGAGCCACTCATAAAAGAATTTGCTAGGGACTTCAATGCTAATTACTTTATCTGCAAGCTTGACTGCTTTTATTGGTTCAAACCAAGTTTTGTAAGCCTGTGGTTGTATGTTGTCTTTTATAAACCTAAGACAGTCAGACCACACAGAATTAGCATTTAGATTCATTTATATAAAAATTAAATTTTTGAAATTGGTCCAATCTTGGTTTGACATTGAATAATATCAAATCCAAAACGTGTGTAACAAATATGTAAACAAATTTTTTAAAAAAAAAATTAAAAGGGGTTGTTTTTTAAATTTTTTTTTTGGAGGTTTTAATGAATAAAAAATTCTAAGTTTTTTAATTTGTTTTTTTGTGAATTATGAAAAATTTTTCTATTAAAATTAAAGTACGTTATTGTGAAACGGATCAAATGGGTTTGGTACATCATGGAAGCTATATTAATTATTTTGAGGAGGCACGAATTTCGTGGATTTCAAATTTAGGATTTTCCTATAGCGAGATGGAAAAGTCTGGGATTATACTTCCTGTTTCAAAACTTAATGTAAGTTATTTAAGGCCTGCATACTTTGACGATGATCTAGTGGTTAATGTAGAACTCGCTGAGCTGCCCACATCAAGATTAATTTTTAATTACACAATAAAAAATAAAGACGAAGTTGTTGTAAAAGGAACTACTGTTCTAGCATTTTTAAATAAAGAAACCAAGAAGCCTGTCAGATGTCCAGGTTATATGTTAGAAAAAGTTACACCTTTATTTAAATAGTACTCAAGTTTATTATCCCCAATATCAAATTTCTTTGATGACTTGTGTTTTATTTTAGGACCTTTAATTCCATCACCTAATTTTTCTTTTGTTTTAAAAACTCTCATCTCATCCCACACACCAGAATCTATAAAATTCAACAAAGTTTTTGTACCTCCTTCAACTATAATTGAAAGAATTTTATCACCATATAATTTTTCACATATTTGTTTAACAATGTATTTGTCATAGTCAATTTCTTGGCTATCAAGCACAGTAACTTTTGAGTCTTGGTTGAAAATTTTATAATCCTTTTGAATACCATTTTTTGACAATATATATATATCACAATTCTTTCCTTCCCAATCTCTAGTTGTTAGTCTTGGATCATCCTCACGAATAGTTTTAGCTCCGACTAAAATAGCCTGTTCTTCACTTCGCCATTTGTGAACTAATTGTCTAGATTTTGTATTTGATATCCAATAAGGCTCATTAATATTTTTTTCTTTAGGTGCAATAAATCCGTCAGCAGTTTCTGCCCATTTAAGAATTATATATGGTCTTTTATTTATAATGTAGCTTAGGAATCTTTTGTGATGTTCAATACACTCATTTTTTAAAACAC
>MDTB01167821.1_pt1 | contig 12294 bp, 14 predicted proteins | sample 811161 | NCBI WGS metagenome assembly MDTB01 (sample SAMN05326650, study PRJNA326480) | marine metagenome | isolation source: seawater | place: Mediterranean Sea | collected 2009 | reverse complement strand
CACTAGTTACAGGTGGTTCTGGGTTCATAGGCAGTAACCTTGTTGATAAATTAGTTGAAATGGACTGGGATGTAATTGTTATTGATAACCAGTCTGCTGCAAACGATATATTCTACAAAAACGACAAAGCTGCATACTATGGACTAGATGTAAACAGCTACAACAGTATCGCACACCTTTTTAAAGGAATCGATTATGTATTCCACCTGGCCGCAGAATCAAGAATCGGCCCGTGTGTCGAAGACCCAGTGTTGGCTTGTAACACTAACGTGATAGGTACCTGTAATGTTCTACAGGCGGCAAGAGTTCACAATGTTAGGAAAGTCGTGTATTCTTCAACTAGCTCTTGTTACGGTTTAGCAAACGAGCCGCCGCTTGTCGAGACTATGAAAAACGATAATTTAAACCCTTATTCTGTTTCAAAGCTTGCTGCCGAAGACCTATGTATCATGTATAACAATCTGTTCGATCAGAAAACTACTGCACTTAGGTACTTTAACGTTTTTGGAGAACGAATGCCAGATCGTGGCCAGTATGCACCAGTGGTTGCAATATTTCAGCGCCAGCAGCGCAATGGAAACACGATAACAATTGTAGGCGATGGAAAGCAAAGCAGAGACTTTGTTTATGTCAAGGATGTTGTTGATGCAAACATTAAAGCAGCACTGTCAACAAAGGCGGATGGTGAAGTTTATAACGTTGGAACAGGAACAAACGTTAGTGTGCTAGAAATTGCAGAATGCTTTGATGGCAACAAAGAGCATCTTCCGCCAAGGGCAGGAGAAGCTCAGGCAACATTAGCAAATATTGACAAGATTCAAAAAGATCTTGGTTGGAAACCACACGTAAATGTAATCGATTGGATAAAGGAACAAAATGAAAAGGTATAATACTGGCTTAATTTGCGGTGCCTTCGATGTAATTCATCCTGGCTACATTAGATTATTTATAGATGCAAAAAGTGTTTGCGAAAAAGTCGTAATTGCGCTGCAGACAGATCCTACCGTTGACAGGCCTGAGAAAGACAAACCCGTACAGTCTGCTGAGGATAGAGAATTAATTTTAAGGGCAATCCGATTCATAGATGACGTTGTTCTATACACTACCGAGTCTGAACTGTTAGAACTAACCGCACAAGATTTTTATGATGTGCGTATACTTGGTACAGATTACAAAGAAAAATACTTTACAGGTAGAGAGCACGGAAAGCAGATACACTGGCATTCCAGAGATCATGACTATTCCGCTAGTGGACTTAAACGATCAATCAAAAAGGCTGTTACAAAATGAATATTTTGATTACTGGTGGAACTGGCATGGTTGGATCTTCGTTTACAAAGATCGAAACAGATCACAACCTTACTCTGGTTGGGTCTAACGACTATGATCTTCGTTTTGGTAGCGATTGCAGGTGCATGATTGCGGATCATCAACCAGACGCCATTATTCATTTGGCGGCCAAAGTTGGCGGTGTTAAGGGTAACACTGATTATGTTGCAGATTTTTTCCATGAAAACATTCTCATGAACGCTAATTTGCTAAATGCAGCCAAAAATCAAAACATTAAAAAAGTTGTTTCCTTGCTTTCGACTTGCGTTTACCCAGATAGTCCAACGTATCCTTTGACAGAGGAACAAATACACAATGGAGAACCGCACAAAAGTAACTTTGGATACGCCTATGCAAAACGCATGCTAGAAGTGCATTCTAGAGCAATTAGACAACAATATGGATTAAACTATGTAACAGCAGTTCCAAATAACTTGTATGGCGAAAACGATAACTTTGATCTAAGTTCTGGTCACGTAATCCCAGCTATTATTCGTAAGGTTTACGAGGCAAAGAGTTTGGGTCATGTGCCAAGGTTCTGGGGAACCGGTCGACCAATACGTGAGTTTACATATTCCCAAGATATTGCAAAAATACTTATATGGATGGTTGAAAACTACGATGATCCGATGCCACTAAACATCGGCTCTCCCGGAGACATTAGTATTTATGACTTAGTTGTTAAAATACAGACCTTTCTTAACGCACCAATAAAAAGCGTATGGGATGACACGATGCCAGAAGGACAATTTAAAAAGCCAAGTTCAAATGCTAGATTTACAAAGCTTCATGCAGATTTTGAATATACGAACTTGGATGACGGTTTGTTCAACACAGTTGAATGGTTTATGAGGGAGTATCCAAATGTCAGAGGTGTGTAATGTTCTTGTTACGGGGGCAGCCGGCTTACTAGGTAGCCATTTTTGTGATTATCTTCTTGCGACTGGCCATAATGTAGTCGGCATTGATAATCTTTCAGGTGGATACTTAGATAATGTGTCACAAGGAACGCTTCTATATACCAATGACCTGACTAATACAGAGGCTGTGAATTCAATTATGGAGCGACATAAGTTTGATTATGTCTATCACTTTGCTGCCTATGCTGCTGTTGGGCTAAGTCCTTTTATAAGGAATTTTAATTATTCAAACAATGTTTTAGCGAGTATAAATTTAATAAATGGGTCGATAAAGCACGGCGTAAAAAAGTTTATTTTTGCAAGTTCAATGGATGTTTATGGTGAGCAAGTTCCGCCATTTACAGAGGACATGAAGCCAAACCCACAGGATCCTTATGGCATTGCAAAATATGCTGTAGAAATGGATCTTGCGAATGCAAAAAGACAGTTTGGGTTAGACTATTGTATTATAAGGCCTCACAACGTGATAGGACCAAGGCAAAATATCTGGGATCGATATCGTAACGTTGCCGGTATCTGGATTAGAAAAGCAATGGTTGGTGAACCTTTATCAATTTACGGCGACGGCAATCAACGCCGGGCTTTCAGTGATGTAAAATATTACATGAAGCCTTTCTATTCGCTCATGAGATTAGATTCTACAAAACAACCAATAATCAATATAGGCGCAGATCAAGACGTATCTATAAACAAGCTTGCTAGTATAGTTGCAGACGTCGCGCATAAAAAAATGGGCGTTAAGCCCACTATAGAGTATCTTGAGCCTAGAGATGAAGTCAAAAACATGTGGTGTGATCATGGACTCGCAAAGTCAGTTCTTGGTTTTGAGGACAAAACAGATCTTTATGAATTAATCGAAGAAACTTGGGACTGGGCTGTACAAATTAAGCCAAGGCCTGTAAAGTTTATGCAATATGAATTAGAAAAGGGAATGTATTCCTACTGGGAGAAAAAATGAACATCGGTATTATTGGGCAGGGTTTTGTTGGCTCTGCAATACGTGAAGGTCTTAAAAGTTACTATAATGTAATGGGATTTGATTTAGTCCCAGACTTATGCTATAACATGGAAGAGGTGGGTCATGTTGATGACAGACTTCCCACTCTCGTCAATGATAGTGACATAATCTTTGTTTGTGTGCCAACACCGATGCGTCGGAATGGATCGTGTGACACAAGGATTTTAGAAAAAGCACTTGACGACGCTTACGAGACCGTAAAGAAGAATGATCCAGACCCTGTTCATTCTGATTTCTTAAAAACGCAGAAACAAAAGAAGGTCTTTATCATAAAATCTACAGTGCCGCCTGGTACGACAGAAAGACTATCAGCAAAATATCCAAGAATTATGTTATGTTTCAGCCCTGAGTTTTTGACAGAAGCCAACTCATATGAGGATTTTAAAAACCAATCAAGAATTATTATTGGCGGCGATGGTGCAAGAACCGTTAAGCAAATGTTTAGAAAAGTTTTTCCAAGAATACCAATCGTTATTACAAAGTCTTCGACCGCTGAAATGGTAAAGTATTTCACAAACTGCTTTTTAGCGACAAAGGTTACGTTTGCAAATCAAATGTACCAGATCTGCGAAATGGCAAACATAGATTATGACAAGGTTTGCGAATATGCACTCTATGATGAAAGAATAGGTAAGAGCCATCTTGCAGTGCCTGGACCTGATGGTGATTTAGGTTTTGGTGGCCATTGTTTTCCGAAAGACCTTGGCGCGATGATTAACTTTGGGCAAGAAGCGGGAACTGGCTTATTGCAAGCGGTCGAGTACTTTAACAATGACATTAGGACAGATCGAAACTGGGAAACAATGAAAGGCAGGGCTGTATCTGATGACTAAACAAAAAATTGCTCTAATTACAGGCATTACAGGACAAGACGGTTCATATCTTTTAGACCTTCTTTTAGAAAAAGGTTATAAAGTTATTGGTATCAAGCGTAGAACAAGCACAATATCGACTGATAGGATTGACTTTAACTACAACGACCAAAACTTTAAGATGTACTATGGGTCTATGCACGATTCGTCTTGGATGTATAGGCTGCTTTCTAAATATAAGCCAGATGAGGTGTATAACCTTGCTGCTCAGAGCCATGTACGAGTTAGCTTTGATTGCCCGGTTGAAACTACGGATATCGTTGCAACTGGCGCATTACGTCTACTTGAGGCTATAAGACACTGCAGTCCTAAATCAAAGTTCTATCAAGCATCAAGCTCTGAAATGTTCGGTGACAACCCGCAAGTACCACAGTCAGAAACCACTGCTTTTATGCCTGCAAGTCCATACGCATGCGCAAAAGTATATGCACATAATCTAGTGCGTAACTATCGAGAAAGTTATGGACTGTTTGCTTGCTCTGGCATTCTTTTTAATCACGAATCCCCAAGGCGTGGTGAAACTTTTGTAACAAGAAAAATTACACTTGCAGCTGCAAAGATCAGTTTAGGCATGCAAGACAAACTTTATCTTGGAAACCTCGACGCCAAGCGCGATTGGGGACATGCAAAAGATTATGTTCGCGCAATGTGGCTTATGCTACAACGGGACCAGCCCGAAGATTTTGTAATCGCAACTGGAAAAACCTACAGTGTCCGTGATTTTTTAAATTATGTTTTTAATTTTGCAAAACTAAACATTGAAAAACATGTTGAAATAGATGAAAGGTTGTTTCGTCCACATGAAGTACCTCTTTTGTTAGGCGATGCAAGTAAGGCAAAAAATATTTTAGGCTGGGAACCAAAATATTCGATGCAAGACCTTGCTATGGACATGTACAGAACAGATTGGTGGAAACAAGAAAAAATTCTAAGATCACAGTTTGGTGTACCAGATCCGATGTCTTACCCAGACACAAAATGAATAACCTTGTTTTCGTCCCAGTCCCTCGCAATGCTTCGGGAAGTGTAACTACCGCGCTAAGTGGAAAAAAACACTTTTACACATTTAATTTACTAGAATCAATTCCCACTGACAGTGAACCAGTTTTACATTTAACGCACGAACATTCTAGTTGGAAATTTATACAACGGAAATTATTGGCAGAACCTGTCAGTTGGACAAGAGCAAAAAAGTTTGCAATTATAAGAAACCCTTGGTCCAGAGTGGTTTCTATGTTTTACCATGATGCTGCAAATCTTGGATCACAAAGCTTTGCATCATTCCTAAAATGTTTACCAGGCCTCATAGAAGGAAAAATATATCTAGCAAGCTGCAGAACCCAGGTCATGATTCCATATAAAGGCGCGCGTCCCATAGACGGTATTTTGCATCCTGATAGCGCAAGGTTTCAATATCACGTACTTCCGCAGTTTTGTCATTTCTGGCACCTTAAAAATGGCTGTATTTTGGACACTTTGATAAAATATGAAAACCTTGACCAGGATTTAAATAATTTTTTAGAACAGAATGGCCATACAACTGTAGAATTAGATAACATAAACTATTCTGCTAAAAACGAATCAAGAATAGGAAAATCTACGGAAAAACACTACAGCGAGTACTATACTGAAGATTGGATGATTAAACTGGTTGAATTATTATACAGGAAAGACATCGAGTTAGGCAACTATATTTTTGATTAAATTTGTAAAATCATGATTGTTTTGTTACAATAACTTGAGGTGCAACATGATATTTCCAACAAACAAACCACACATTAGTTATTCCGAAGTTAAGATCTGGAGAGAGTGTCCTTGGAGACACAAATTAATGTACATTGATAAGATTCCAACTTGGGAAGATAATCCATACGCAGAATTTGGTACAATCATTCATGATACGATTGAACAGTATTTAAAAACCGGTCAAATCGATGTGTCAAATGTAGAGCCTAGGCTGCAAGAAAAATGGGATCAACACGGGTTTGATACTCCCGAATACATTGAAAAGATGAAGCTTCAGCGTCGTAAATTTGATCTTAAGTATCGTCATGAAAAATTTTCTTCTTGGGTCCAAAGTGCTCACAACATTTTAGAAGCAATCCCAGAATTTATGAGTTCTAATTTTGGTGAATGGGAATACATTTCTGCAGAAGAAGAATTATATGAACCGATTGACGGTCATGAACTAAAATTTAAAGGCTTTATTGACGCAATCATTAAAAGCAATATTAATGGAAAAGAAAAATATTGGATCATTGATTGGAAAACTACCGGTCCAAGAGGCTGGTATCAAGATAAAAGACGTGATTTTTTAACACAGGCACAGATCGGTCTGTACAAAAAGTTTTGGGCACAGAGAGAAGATATTCCAGTAAGGTCGATTGGGTGTGGCTACGCTTTGTTGAAAAGAAACACGAAGCCTGAACGATGTACTTGGTTTATGCCAGTGTCTGTTGGGCCAAAATTTATTACAAAATCTGAAAAGCTGTTAGAATCAATGATAAAGACAGTTAGTAAAGGTATGTATCTAAAAAATAGAACTAGCTGCAAGTTTTGTTCATTTTATCAAACGGAGCATTGTACATGAAAGATGGCAAATATAAGGTACTCATGTTGAGTGACCATGCTCTTAGTACTTCAGGCGTCGGTACTCAGAGTAGACATTTAATAAACGGATTGATAGAAAAGGGCATGTGGACTTTTCGTCAATTTGGTGCCGCAGTCAAACATGAAAACTACGACGTAGTAAAAATAAATGATGACTTTATTATCAAACCAATGGATGGATTCGGAAGTAAAGAAATATTGCGTATGGCTCTTGCAACTGAAAAGCCAGATGTTATATTTCTTTTTACAGATCCTAGATTTTATTATTGGCTATTTGAAATGGAAGATGAAATTAGACAAGTTTGCCCAATTGTTTATTGGCATGTCTGGGATAATAAACCTTATCCAGCTTTTAACGATCCTTTCTATGAAGCAACAGATTTAATCAATTGCCATAGTCATCATACATACGAACAGGTCCATGAAAAGTGGCCTAATAAAACATTTTTTGTTCCCCATGCGTTGCCAACTGATATGTTTTTTCAAATGTCCGACTTTGATATATTACATCAGAAGAAGACAATCCTTGGCGACGAAAGAGCAGATCATTTTATTTTGTTTTGGATGAATAGAAACGCACGCAGGAAAAGACCAAACGATCTGCTATACTCATTTAAGCTTTTTCTTGAGGAACTTGAGAAAAAAGAAGGCCATAGAAAAGCAACCCTACTAATGCATACAGATCCAACAGACCGCGAGGGCCCAAACCTTTTTGCTGTTGTTGAAGCGTTACAAATTAAAGACAACGTTGTTTTTTCTAATCAAAGACTTGATTTTGCTGGAATAAACACAATGCATAACATTTCGGATGTTTGTATCAATATTAGTTATGCAGAAGGTTTTGGCCTTTCCACTCTAGAGGCAATGCAAACAGGTACGCCTATTATAGCACCTATGACAGGAGGTCAAACTAGGCAGGTTGTTAATGCCTATACCGGTGAAGAAAATGGGGTTGCATTGCCAATTGAAATGCAAACTCTTGTTGGTAGTCAAACTGTGCCATACATTTTTGAAGATATGGTATCAAACAAAACAATATCCGAAGCAATCATGAAAATGTATGATCTTGGCCCTGCCGATAGAAAAAAACTCGGTCAGCAGGCAAAAGAATATGCGTTATCTGAATTTGGTTATCAAAAGACCGTTGATCTATGGCACGACACTATGATAAAAACAATAGAAGAATTTCCGTTTAAACATAAGACTTATACCATGGAGGAATTGTAATGGCTAAAATTCTCATTAGAGGTCCTCTGCTATCTCAATCTGGATATGGAGTCCACTCAAGGCAAGTTTTTAAGTGGTTGCTAGAAGCTGGTCACGAGGTTAATTGTCAGGTTTTGCCATGGGGCATAACCCCATGGTATCTTAACTCAAGCGATCTAGATGGACTGGTTGGCGAAATAATGTCGAGAACCTCAGAGTCTAGCGGCTATGACTACTCTTTTCAGGTTCAGCTTCCAGATGAATGGGACAGTTCTGTAGCAAGAAAAAATTTCGGCGTAACTGCCGCGGTTGAAACAAATTTTTGTAATCCTTCTTGGATTCAATCTTGTAACAACATGGACGGCGTCATAGTACCTAGCAACTTTACTGCAGGGGTTCTAAAAAACAGTGGTAGACTTACAACGAAAGTCCATGTAATACCAGAGAGTTTTCCTACCTATTTTGAACAACCGGCCAAAACCTCAAAGTTTATCAAAAGCAAAGCGAAACATAACTTTTTACTTTTTGGCCAGCTAACCGCACCGACACCAGATCTTGATAGAAAAAATACTTTTTATGCAATAAAGTGGTTCTGTGAAAAGTTTAAACGAAGAAATGACGTTGGGTTAGTTATTAAGACAAACATGGGTACAAACTCTACACTTGATAAAAGTGTAACAAGACGCACCCTTGAGAGAGTTTTAAAAGAGGTTAGGCCAGGAAAATATCCTAAAGTCACATTCGTACACGGTTGTATGACCGATGAAGAGCTGTTTGAATTCTACAACGATTCTTCTTTAGTTAGTTTAATTACAGCTACTAGGGGCGAGGGCTATGGATTACCAATGATAGAAGCAGCAAGTTGTGGTTTACCAGTAATTGCAACAAACTGGAGCGGTCACAAAACTTTTTTGCAGGAAAACAGTTGGATACCGGTTGATTATGATCTCATAACAATTCCAAATGAAAGAACGGATGATAGAATATTTATGCCTAATTCAATGTGGGCAATGCCAAAAGAAGATTCTTTTAAAAAGGCATTAGGAACGATGTTTAAAAAACGAGTGTATTACCGAAATCAATGTCAAAAGTCATCTGAACAAATTAAAAAAAGATTCAGCCATGCGGCAGTGTCACAATTATATAATGAGTTCTTGGAAGAGTTAGGATGAACTATTACATACTTATAATCTCACTGATAAGCATATGTTTGTTGGTGTCAATATACTACAATTACAAATTTGCACGAATTATACTTAATATAGAGGATGCAGTCGAAGAATCATTGGATAGTCTAGATCAAAAATACGCCTCAATACAAAAAGTATTGGATACCCCCTTGTTTTTTGACAGCCCACAGGTTAGACAAGTGATTCAAGACATCACAGAATCTAGAAACGCAGTTCTTCACGTTGCAAACCAACTTATGGATATAAATGATGGCGAAAAAGAAGAAAACTAGAAGAAGAAATACAGGAAGTAGATCGACCCCAAAAAGATACTACTTTACAAAAGACACACAGGCCGCAATAAAAGAGTTCTGTACGTCCGAGGATCGACAAGAAAAAGAGAAGATCTACTCTGAAAGAATTCAGCCAGCTTTGCTAAAGTTGACTGAAAACTTAATTTATATCTATGGTTTTCATAAATGTGGAGAATCACCAGCGTACCTTCAACAGGCATGTGTTGTGGCACTTTACGAATGCCTACATAAGTTTGATCATTCTAGAGGAACAAACGCTTTTTCATATTTTAATATAGTTGCTAAAAACTGGCTTATCATAAACTCAAGAAAAATTAGAAAACGTATGTTTGCTTCTGTGTCATTAGATGATACCGAAAGTATGAGTCAAAATGATATGTCTCAAATTGCAAGTTATCAAATCGTCCCAGATCCAGTTGAAACATCAATATATAAAGAGTCGTTGCTGCAAATACGTCCAATGTGTGTTGAAATACTGCAAGAATTATCGCATAAAAATGATGTTGTTTGCATGAATGCGATTATAACTGTTTTTGATAACATCGATCAACTTGAGTTTTTAAACAAGCGCGGTATATTTGTTTATATAAGAGAAATCTCTGGGCTTAATTCTAAACAACTATCTTCCAGTATGACCAACATAAGAAGAAAGTACAGGCAAAAGGTTGGCCGAGACAAAAAATACGATTTATTTTAGGAACAATTATGGATTTAACAAAAGAATTTGATAAAATAGAAAAAAAATCACACGCCTTTTCTGATCTTCTTGATTCAATTGAAACTACAGAAAACAAGAAGAAACTATTGTGGAAAGAAATCTACAATAACGCGATAACAGATAGATTAAATGCATACATGTTGTTCACGGGAATATATACAGGGATGAGTAGTTCTTTGCAGGATAACATTTCTGTCGGTCCTACACTCGCGAAGTATTTAGAGCGAATGAATAAATCAAACGACCAATTAATTAAGCTAGCTGAATTGATCGCAAAAGAAGAAGAGCGCTCGGAAGCAGTAGATCCAGAAGACATTTTTAAAAAGATTGATAAGTAGATGGCAAACATAGATGCAACAAAGTTAAGACCGGGAACGATCGGTAAAGAAGTCAACACCCTTATTGGACAGGGCGCAACTGCAGTACTTGTCAAGGGAGTGTGGAAGAAATAATTTATGTTCCGGAAACTTTTGATTTTGAAGCATTTAGCGAAAAAGTTGATGATCCAAATATTTTTTCCGATGTTCCCGCAAATTCTCTTTTAGTAAGAATAATTTCTGGAAAAGAATACAAAAGCTCAAAAAAGTTAACGCTGTGTCATCCACTATTTCCGCAACATTTTCAGATGCCTATTAAAGTTGGCGAACATGTGTTTCTTTTTAGGTACGGAAAGCTTGGATACTGGATATCCCGGGTACCAGATGTAAGAAGCGTAGAAGACGTAAATTATTCGCACGGTGATAGAAGACACATGCATGCTCCAGGTGTCGAATCAACAAAGGAGCAGGCTAATACCGCGTCTGGCGACAGTAAAAAATTAATAGGAATATTTAACGACGGTGGCGGTGCAGAAGACCAATTAAATTTTGCAGCAGATGATAGCTATCAAGCAATATTTGAAAATTCAACAACCAACAACTCGGTAACTAAAGAACCAGTACCATTTTTTGTAAAAAGACCCGGTGATCTAGTGCTACAGGGCTCAAACAACACATTGATCTGCTTAGGTCAAACAAGGGGTTGGACTAAAAAAGATGAGGAATTTGAAGCCACCAACGCGTTTTATGAAGAGCCATTGTTGGAGTCTGGCGCTATTGATATAGTTGCTGGCCGAGGAAGATATGTCCCTGTAAATCCAGCAACAGATACCGAAGATGGTGACGAACCCATCAGAACTTCGGCTAGACTAATGACAAATCAGAATGAGGGAGATCTTGAAGCAAATCGAATGTCGCTACTTAATGATGTACCTATTAGTCCTATTGAAGGCGATCCTGATTTTGAATATGATGCGACAAGGTTAAACCTTACGATGAAAGCTTCATACGATGAAAGCTTCTACATAAATAAAGATATAAACGATGAAGATATTTTACCAACTATTACAGTCTGGCCAGATGATGCTGCTCCGACTAGTGAAACAGATGGTCGAGGTGATGGGACTGCAATAGAACCTGTGCTCGATCAGGCTTACGGAATACTTAAGTCAGATCAAGTAAGAATCATTGCAAGACGCCAAGAAGAGAACGTTAATGGATTAAAAGATGAGATCGCGGAAATTAACGGCTCTATTAAAATCATAAAGGAAGGAGTTCGCAATTCAGAGGCTGGTGATGGACAGGCAGTAATTATAATGCAGCCAGATGGAACGATAATGATCGATGGCCCAACTGTTATTATTGGAAGTGGTCATGCTGATCTAGAAAAAGAAAACGGTTTAGGTACCCAAGTTGTGTTAGGCAGAGGTGCAACAGAACCAATAGTTTTAGGCAATATGTTAAAAGACCTTTTAGATGCACATTTTAATGATATTAAAACGCATCTAGATAATCTAAAAACACATTTATCTTCGGGCTTTGATGCTCACTTTCATCCAACTGGAGTCGGCCCATCCGGTCCACCAACAGTGCCATCAACGGCGTTTGCAACTAATATTGATTCTACAAAGTCTGCAATAGATGGATCAATAAGCGATCTTATCACAACTCTTTCCAAATATGGTAAAACTAAATAATGGCATTGGATAGACAGAAATTATATGATGGCTTAATCGATGCTTACGAGAAAGGACGTGAAACAAAAACTGTTTCTGGTGGTGAAGACGGCGAAGTAGAATCAAAATATACTGAAGGCGACGT
>MDTB01126383.1_pt1 | contig 12294 bp, 10 predicted proteins | sample 811161 | NCBI WGS metagenome assembly MDTB01 (sample SAMN05326650, study PRJNA326480) | marine metagenome | isolation source: seawater | place: Mediterranean Sea | collected 2009 | reverse complement strand
ATTATGTATATCCTCTATTAGATCCTTTTTTTTAAACCATTTTGAATTTGTGATTCTTCTGACTTTAAAATATTTATTTTCAACCTCCCTAAATCTTAGGGGTTGTTGTAAATTGAAAACACCATCTTTATACCAAAAGTCAAAAATTAAAATTCCATTTGTATTTAAATGCTTTTCTGAATTTTTAAAAAATTTATTTATTTTTTTGTCTGTTGTTTGGTAACTTAAAATATGAAAGAGAGCTGATACTACATCATATTTTTTTTTTAAGTTCATTTTTAAAATATTTGTTTTTTTAAAAGCTAAGTTTTTATTTTTTTTATATTTAGATTTAGCAATTTTAAGCATACTTTTGCTTGCGTCTATACCTGTTACATTTAATTTCAACTCTGTCATTAACTTAGAGTAACTTCCTGTGCCACAGCCTAGATCTAATAAAGTTTTCGATTTATTTTGGTATTTTCTGATTATTTTTTTAATGAAATTAAATTCTTTTTTATAATTCTTACCTTCGTATAGAAGATTGTAAACTTCAGAATAATTTTTTGAGAAGCAAAGTCTCATTGTTAAATGTTAATTATTTTCGTAGATAAATTTTATCATTCTCATAACTTCTAAAGCATCTTTTGCATTAGGAGAACAAGGTTTATTACTTTTAATGTTGTTTATAAAATTATCTATTTCTAGTTGGTAAGAGTTTGGTTTAATATGACTAAAATCTTCACTGTAAAATTTATTATCTTTTTTTGTAGACCAGAAAATTTTATCTCCTCCATGTGTATCAAATCTTCCGTCCACATTTATATAGCCTTCGGAACCATTTAGCTCAAAGAAAAAGTAACCAGATAAAAGTCTCCAAGAGCAAAAAATTGAAGCTGTTTTTCCTTCCTTTGTTTTAAAAACTCCACTAGCCGTATCCTCAACGCTTATATTTTTCCAATATGTGTTAGAAATGACTCCGTTACCAGATATGAAATTGCCTACGAAAAACCTTGATAAATCTAAAAGGTGACAACCATTATCTAAAAGGGTTCCCCCCCCACTGATATCTTTATTCCAAAACCAACTATCTTTTAATCGTTCTCCATTATGTCCGATCCTTCCAGTAAAGCTTAAAACATCGCCGATTGTACCTTTATCAACTAATTTTTTGGCAAATAAAACACTTTCAAAAAATCTATGGTTTGAACCAATTTGTAGAATAGTTTTAGATTTTTTTGAAACCTCATAAATTTCCTCAGCCTCTTTGAAATTTCTTGCGAGTGGTTTTTCACAAAAAACATGTTTGCCTGAATTTAAACTTCTAATAATAAGATCTTTATGAAATTTATTTGGTGTACAAATGCAAACTATATCTATATTTTTGTCATTTAAAATTTCCTCGAAATTATTGCTCTGAACATTTAAAATCTCTTTTGCTTTTGCAAGATTCTGATCATTCAAATCAAATATAGTTTTAAGTTTTGCAACTTTTGAGCTTTTTATAGCTTTTGCTCTTTTTACACCAAAAGAACCCAGACCAATTACAGCAAAATTCATAAATTTATTTAAATAAAATTAAATCCCAATTGTATTTTTTCTAATTTTTGACCATTCTTCAAGAGAATAAGTAACTTTACGATCTTCAATAATATCATCTGTATTTTTAGTTTTTTTAGCAAGAATAATATGGTGGTTTCTGAGGTGTGAAATCAAAAAACCAGTATTTTTTATAAGCTCATGAAGTAAATTTTTTATTTTTCTTTTTGTTTTATGTTTTTTTATAGTTTTATTTTCTTGATCTATAAAAAAATCACCTTGTTTCCTATCAAAATACTCATGCTTAATAACTTCAAATCCACAACGCTTTAACAAAAATATCAATTCGTCTTTGCTATATTCTTTATAATGTGGACGATGATTTCCTCTATAAACCATTGAGGATAAAATTGGAGGTACATTTGGACTTTTTCCTTTTCTGAGCATATCTGCAATATAGAGAAAATTTGTAATGTTATCTGTAGTAATCAATAAATATCCATCAATTTTAAGTGTCTTATTTATTTGATCAAGGCAAAATGTTGGATCAACTAAATGTTCTATGGTATCAAGAAGATAACAAATATCAAAATTTTTTAGGTTCCAGTCTACTGTTTTTTTAGGTTCAGGAAACTTTGGGTCAATTTCGGTATTGATACAACCTACATTTAATTCTTTCATCTTTTCAATAAATTTTTGATCTAAATCTAATCCTACAGAATAATATTCTGATATATTTGTGAAAATTTTTTTAGTTAGAAAAACCATATTTCCTGGAAACGAACCTACATCCACTATTTTTGGATTTTTTAATTTTTTTTCGTTTAAAAGAATATCTAGATAATTATTCACTTTATAAAATCTTATAAAACTCATTAAAAAACTATGTTTAGCTCTCAAAGTTTCTCTGAAATCATAATCACGAATTTCCCATTCGAAAGGTTTGTAATTAATTACAAATTGTTCGTATTCTTTATATTTCATTGTAAATTATTTTACTTTAAATTTTTTTTATCTCATCACAAACATAATCAATTTCTTCGTTTGTAATTGTATTGCCTGATGGTAAGTATAATCCATTAGTCATAATATAGTTTGCATTTGGACACTCATTCTCTTTAAACAATTTATATTTATCTATTAAAATTTTTTGTTGATTTATTGGAACAAAAGCATCACGTGTATCAATATTTTTTTCTTTTAGCTTTTTTGTTAGTTCATCCCTAGATACTGGAAAATTCTTATCCAGATAGATATTAAAAACCCACATGATATATTTTGTAGCCCAATCTCTTATTTTGGGAATATTAATTCCCTTAACATTTTCTAGATTTTTTTTGTATCTTTTATAAATTCTATCTTTTTCTAGAAATATATTCTGAATATTTTCAAATTGGCCTAACCCCATAGCTGCGCTTATGTTTGGTAACCTGTAATTAAACCCTATATCTTCATGCATAAATTTATTTATCTTCCCGTAAGATAAATTTTTTAAACTTCTCGCTTTTTGTCCAATTTCCTCTGAATTAGTAACAACCATTCCACCCTCGCCACATGTAATAGTCTTATTTGCAAAAAAACTAAAAGCTCCAACATCCCCTATTGATCCAACTTTTTTTCCCTTGTATTCAACACCATGGGACTCAGCACAATCTTCTATAATCTTGAGTTGATATTTTTTTGCAATTTTAATAACCGGATCCATATCAACAGGGTGCCCAAAGAGATGGACTACCATAATTGCTTTGGTCCTATTATTAATCTTTTTCTCAATCTTATTAACATCCATTTGCCAGGTATCTTTTTCGATATCAATTGGAATGGGAATACCTCCGCAATAATCAATTGCAAAAGGACATGCCATATTTGTACTTGAGGAAACTAAAACTTGATCATCTTTTTTAATTCCGATAGCCGCGCAAGCTAGATGTAATGCGGTAGTGCCGCTAGTTGTGGTAATACCATGTTTACAATCCACAAAAGCGCTAAATTTTTCCTCAAGTTTTTTTACATATGGTCCTTGACCTATGAAAGATGTATCAACACAATCTTTAATATATTCTTTTTCTTTTTGGCCAAGAGCAATATCAAAAACGGGTATTTTTTTGTTTTTATTCATTTTTATTAAAAAAAAATCCTTATATCTGTTTTAAAACTTTTTTCAACCTAATATGAGCTTGTTTATCATATTTGAAAAAAAATTTTCTTACTAAACTTTTGGGGTTTGCATTGTGAATTTTTACTTTCTGATTTAAATATTTTTCTAAATTTTTATGATCTTTAATTATAGTAATACCATCATCGGCATCATAAAGAGGATGATAGCTATCATTGTACAACCTAACAGTATTTTTTTTTCCCATAATTACGGACTCATAGCAAAGTGACGAATCACCTGAAATAATAAAATCACTGGCTTTCATAACCTCTCTTGAACTTAACTCTTTTAATAAATGATACTTATATTTAAAATTTTTATTAAAATATTTTAATGTTGGTTCCTCGTAATATGGATGAGGTCTTAACACTATAAAAAATTTTGATAAATCGCATTTATTTAAAATTTCAATCATGCCAAGATAGTCATGTGTGCTTAAACAAAGTGTAACTATTTTTTTATTAGTATTAATTTTTTTTCTTAGTAAACTAAATTTTTCTTTAATAAAATCTATTTTTTGTATACCAAGTTTTAATGACCCAATTTTAAATATTTTTTTTTGGGGAAATATATTTTTGAGTCTCTGAAAATATTTTTCACCTTGAGAAAAAAAAATATCAGGGCACGGTGAAAAGTGAAGGTAATCTTTTTTCAATGAGAACTCGTTTTTCCTAATAGAATAAGCGAGCATATTATCACTATAGTTGGCATGGTTAATACTTATTAAATTTAATTTATTTTGATGTTTTAGAAAATAGTATACCGATCTTGAGTAAGGGAAAAATTCTAGATAACTAATGAAATTTCTAAATTTTTTTTTTCTATATAAATTACGGAAACTTAAACCATTAATTAAAGAAAATTGTATTGATCCAAAAAAAGACTCTTGTAACAATGGTTTTAAAATCGTACTACAATTTATTTTATTAATAATAAAATAATTTTTTTTTTTTTAAAGTTTTATTTAAAAATACAAATTTATTAAAGGCAAAAAAGTAAACTTTAATAATATCTGCTAAATTTAAATGTTTGTTTACTATATAATAGTCAACAGGTATGGCTTTCAATTTTTTTTTAATACTAAAGCATTTGTAAATTAATGAAAAATCATACTGAAACTGAATCGCATAGGAAATTTCCTTATTTTTTAATGAAAATAAACCGTATTGGGTATCAATATAATTATTTTTAAACTTTACCAAATTTGAAAATTGAACATGTACAAAATCTTTGTGGGCTGAATTTACCGATTTTTTTTCCTGAAATACTATTTTTATGAATATTGATAGAAATAAAGTTTTTAAAAGTTTTAAAAAAGTTTTAAGTGTCTCACTGAAAATATTTTTTTTTTTATAGTATTGATCATTATGATATCCGTTTAAAATATTATTTAGTTCATTAAACCAGGTATGATCGTTTAATGCATCTTTCTCGTAAACTTTAGTTAACCACCATAAGGATAAATTTTCATAATAGATATTTTTTGAGAAAAAAGTTTTTAGATCATTTTTAATTAACCATTCTAAATAATTTTTTTTGGTTTTATTCCATTTTTGGGAAATTACTTTCATTATTATATTTTACTAAAATTAATTTTTATTTTTAAAAAGATATTTTGCGAATTCAAATTCGTACTTTGTATTAATGTCGTGTCCCTCGATTTGATTTAGTTTGTAAAAAAATGGCCTATTTCCAATTAATGTTTTTTTTGTTTTCATGTAATCTGTTTCGAGAATACTTATTGCAAAATTCAATTTTATTATATTTGGAAGATTTTGTGAATTTGGTGCTTTATCTAATTTAAAATTGACAGGTTTATTTTTCAAAAACAAAAATTCCTTAACGTCACTGACAGAATTTAAACTATTAAATTTTTTTTTATTTAAAAAAAAACTTTTGATAGAATTTTCGTAGGTTTTGTGGCTTATCAGTGGGCTAGTACAATGTGTAAAGAGAATATATTTGCTTTTTGTAGTAGAGGCTACGTTAGACCAAAATTCACTATTAGTACATTTTGAACTTGCGAAATATTTTTCTCTTTTAAAATAACTTACTTTAAATTTTTTGGCTATTGATATTGCTTTTTCGGAATCAGTATTTATTATAATTTCATCTATATTTTTAACTTTTTTCAAAGCAATAATTTTGTGTATAAGCAAATTTTTTCCACAAAAACTTTTAAAATTTTTATTTTTAACTCTCTGAGAACCTTTTCTAATAGGAACAACTGCAACAATTTTTTTCATATTAATATTTAAATTTTACTTAATGCGTAAATAGATTTAGTATCAAAACTATATGATGAAGGTGTGATTCCTAATAATTTTTTGGCTTTTTTATTTATAGAATACAAATAGAAAATATTGTCTACAATTTTTGTACGTCTATCTTCTGATCCATAACCATCAAAACCAGCCAATAATATTCTTTTAGGTTGCCCACTGGTTGCAACAGCAAGCGCATAAGCAACAGTATAAAGTTTGGGAATATTTGAACAGTTTTGGTAAATATCAAATTTATTTTCTTTTATTCCTACACCATAATCATAAATTTTTAATGATTTTAATTTCACTTTAAGATTTTTTGTTAATATAGATTTTGGAACTACTAATGGGGTTTTTAAATTTTTTATCCTTTTAACATCTGAAAGTAAGGTTAAAGGATTACATCCAACATAAAGATTTATCAGATTTTTTTTAAGGCACGTAGAAGCATTAAGCGCCATAACAAAAGGTTTGTGTTTGCTTATATAATTTTCAATTTCAGCCTTGTATTCCATCATATGAGGTCCTGAAGAAACTAATAATACTTCACGACCTTTGATTTTCCCCTTTGGTGACCAGCTTCCTTTCTTAAGTTTTATTGGTTTTTGGAATTCAGATCTAACTAAATTGACATTGTATCTAGATGCACCATGCTTTTGTAGTTGACTAATAGCATCGATCATCTCATTTTCGTTCAGCTTAATATTTAACATTTCCTGAATATAAGTTGGATGAATGCCAAATTTACCTGCTAGATAATAATAGGAATTTATACCCCACTTATACTTTTGATGCAGTGGTTCAAAATGTAATTTGATAAGTTTGAGTAAACTTAAGTTATTTTGAAAATTATTTTTAAATTTATCTAGTTCTAGTAGCAAATATTCAGTTTGGGCATTACCGGCTCCTCTCCCCATGCCCATTACAGTAGAGTCTACCCAATTAACTCCTTCTTTGATAGCCACTGTAGTATTTGAAAGTGCTAGACCAAGATTGTTATGAGTGTGAATTCCTATATCACCGCTCCATTTCTTTTTAAAAATTTTAATAATGTTTTTTACGTATTTATTATCCATGCTCCCTAGACTGTCTGCAAAATAAAGAATATCAATTTTAGCTTCTTGAGCCATTTTTGCTGCGTCTAAAACTTCTTTTTCTGAACGCTCTGAAATTTGCATAAAATTAACGGCGACAAGATAACCTTTTTTTTTAATTAATTTTGCAACTTCTAAAGTTTTTGAAAATTCAGTAAAGTGACATGCCAGCCTTACAAAATCTACTCTTGATAATTTTTTATTTTTGAACAAAGTATTTACCGCATTTTTAAAACCTGAAGGATGTGAAATTAGCTCAAATGCGTTAACCATGACTCCTACCTTGATTTTTTTTGGAATTTTAAAAGATTTTATGTAATTATCCGTAGTATACCAATTGGGCCCTTTAAAATCTTTGCTTTGAAAGGATCTAAACCCCATTTCTACATATGAAATTCCAATTTTTTGCAAAGAATCTAGATAGTCTTGTACTAACTTCCTGTCAAAGTCCCAGTTATTATAATAACCGCCATCTCTCAAAGTGCATTCAACTAAATTTATTTTTTTCATTTCCTATTTTATGAGTATCTTTTTTCAGATCTTTTTGGAGAAAATGCATCAAAACCAATAGCTCCCATTGATATACCTCCGTGAAAATCGTAGGGACCTATATCTACTGAAGTTTTATTTGCTTCAAGAGATACATTTTTATTATTAACGTAGAATTTCATTTTTCCTTTAATTAACCATGTTATTTGTTCATTTTTATGACCCTTATCATGAAATTTAAAACCTCTTTTTAATTTAAATAATACAATTGTCATACCGTAACCATTGAAAACTCTAGAAATAATTTTACCGCCCCAAAGATCTATTTTTTTTAAACTTTTTTCAAAATTAAAATAGTTAACTTTTTTATTAATCTGGGGGTTTTTTTTTCCTAAAATTATAAATAATTGGGATCCTTTTTTACATTCTAAATCAAAATTTTTAAAAGATTTAATAGTATGCAAACAATCAAATTTTTTTAAATTTTTTTTGAAATTTCCGTCTTTTATCGTCGCTTTGCCATTTGAGAGGATTAGTGCTTTTTCAAAGTTACTTGTTTTACTTATTCTATTGTTTTTGAAAAAATTCTTTTCTTTTGTTGTTTTCAAAAATTCAATACGAAAAATTAACAGATTGTGCCATCCTTTATGAAACGAAATCTTATAACTTTTTGATTTTTTGAAATTTTTAAAGTTAAAAAAACTTGATTTTTTTTTATTATTTATTTTATTCATTTAATAGTATTCTTTAAAATAAAGCAGACTTAAATTTTTCAAACATGGTGCCTCTTTTTGATACAAATCCAATCATAAATCTTTCATTTATTCCGTCGCTAAAGCCTTTTTTATGGAAACCGGAAGTATCGCAAGTAATTAAAGTACCTTTTGGATATGAGCACTCAAGTTGTTCAGATTGATTAAAAATTTCTTTTTTATAATTAGAGTCCTTTAGTTTATTCCAAATATCATCTCCATGCATATTTTTATTTTTAGCAGTATTTAATATATTTTCGGAATTTTCAATTTGATTTAGCATTTTTAGACTTTTGTTAGCATGTGATTTTTTCAAAAAACAGAAAGGTGAATTATTTTTCTCAATATTTTGTAAATACAAAAATGCTTTAGCTGTATGACCAAAACAATCTGAGTGCCAATCATCGCTTAGTAACCTGCCTTTAACTTTTGATATGTGAACACTAATCTCATTTTTTTTAAAATTAATACCTGCTAAAAAACATAATTGATTCATTAGATCTTCGTTTGAGTATAAAGAATTGTATAACTTTAAAACATCATTAGATAATTTACCATTAAAATTAGGCAAATAATAATATTTTGAAAATGACTCTGAATTTTTTTCTAAATTTCCTCCATCATCAATTGATATGTTGTGCTTTTTATAATTCTTAATTAATTCATTGCAAACAATTTTTAAATCTTCAATTTTATCATCATTAAAAAATTTTTGATTTAAAATTATACCGTCATTATTCCCCATCTCAAAAATCTGTTTTTTGTTGTTTGATATTTTGTTAATAAAGTTCTTTTGATATTTTTGTGTTAAAAAAAAATCGATTGTAATTCTAAAGTTTTGATATGGTAATTTGTTGAATATGAAAGATACTGGAACTTTATGAGAGTAAGAGGCAAATAAAAGTATATCTTTAAAAAATGAACGAATTTCTAGAAAAAGTTTTTTAATCATTATATATATCTTTTTAATTTTTCCAAAAATGTATAAGGGTTATTGTTTGATCTAGCAAATTTATTAACAAATTTTTTAACTGAAAATTGAACTTTTTTACTATTCCACCACTCATCAATATTATTGTAGTTTTTATTAATAAAATTTGCAGCTTCTCTTGGTTTATAAAATAAGATCTTGGCCTCTTCAAGTAATTTGAAATATTTTAATGACTCTTTTCTGACTCTACAGTAGCTTTTATCGAATATTAGTATAGTTGGTAAATTTAAATTTAAAGACTCTAAATAACCTGTTGAGTTAAGTGTTTCTATATTTAATTTATATTTTTTTAAGAACAAACATGCTTGATCGCTTGACTTAAAAAAAACTGTTTTTTTAAATTTTGATTTTAATGATCGAAGTACATAATCAGGATAAATTTTTTCAAAATCTTGATATTTGAATGCACTAACTTTTTTTATATCAGTTCTTAAGTTTGAAAAAAAAATTTTTAAATTTCCAATGTATCTATCTATCTCATAAATAGTTCTTGGTCTTCCTCCATGAATATTGCCCGGATATAAACTTAAATCTACGATTGGTAAAAGTAGACCCTTTGTTTTGTTGCTCTGTTTAATATTTAAACCAACTGTTTTTTGACAGAAGCTCGGTATAATTTTATTCGTATTATTTTGCCATCCCCAAGAGAAAAATTTGTCGACAAGTTTGATCTGAATTTTTTCAATAGGATAATCGTCTGATGATCCGTAAGAACCACCGTGTTGTAAATGGAATAGCTTGGTATTATTATTTTTTATATTTTTAGCTGTATAAAATTTGAAAGGCTCATTAAAAATATCATCAAAACTTGTAATTATTAGTTTTGGTGTTTTTGGTAATTTTTGTTTATCAATTTTTTTTAATCCATCCTTAAAATTTTCTAAAAATATGGTTGGAAAATTATACTTGATTTGTGAAATTAAAAATTTTTCAAAATTACTGGTTAACAAATTATCTTGTTCAGAAAGAAAATTTCTGTCTTTAATTCTAATTTTTTGATTAAAATTCCAAAAAATATCCTTATCTATTGAGCCCATTTTTTTAAAAAAGAGCCTTAATCTTAGAGGAGATTTCCTAGAAAAACTCAAGTTTTGAGCAAAAATTTTATCATTTTGTAAATATTTTGAAAACTTATTTAAAACTCTATTTACATAATTTTTGTTCAAGGAATTTTGATGAATAAAGTTTTTTCTAGGATTTTTTATTAGTTTATTAATTAAGATTGATTTTATTTTTGAATTTTTCTTTATAATCTTGCTGTAAACCCAATGATTCCAATCATCGTTCATCACGCATGAAGTGCACCAATCTTCGGTATCTCTGGGTATAAAGTTTTTTTCATCAAATTCAAAGTATCTACAAATTGCTTTGTCTTTTAAATTTTTACTGTAACCTTCTACTGTTTCCCATCTGTCGAAATAATAAATTATAAACCTATATAACCATACCCAAATTAAAATTTCCCAATATCTTTTGGAAAATTTTTCTTTATGAATTGTGTTTAACTTTTTGAAAAGTATATTTAAAACTTTATTATAAATTACCAATATTTTTTTTAAATCTTTTTTTAATTTTATATTATCTTCCCAGTGATAATTACTCCTTCCATTTAAATTTTTTGAATTTTTACTTAAATTTTTAATATCATGAAATAATCCAGGTATTGATACATTTTCCATTTTTTTTGAAAAAATTTCTTCTCTTTTTGAAGTAATCAAATTAATCATAAAATGTTAGATTGGTAGAATATTTGTGAATATTATATTTAGTTATTTACTTTCTTTTTAAAAGCATATGTACTTCCGAGCATAATTTTTTTTTATCCAGCTCTAGCTGTAAACCATCAATTAAATTTTTGGTTTCAAGCGTCATCTTTTCTAAAGGCTTAAATTTCTTATCTTTCATTTGTAAAATAAATGATCTAAACAAATCATGCATGTCTGTCCCAAACCACCATGATGAGTGTTCTGTAAATCCAAATTTTGACATGAATTTATTTAAAGATTTTTCAGTAAATAAATGTGTATGTCCGCCGCCAAGATGTCGATTGAAAACTTTAGGAAAGATATTCTCTATTGTACATATCAATGAAAACATTGGAACTAATATATAAATATATTTTATTTTTTTATTTTTTTTAATTAATTTCATTATATCTGACATATCAACTAAATGTTCAAGAACACCAATAAGAGAAACGCAATCAAAGTTTGTATTTTGTATTTCTTTTTTTAGATCATGATAAGATAAATTTTTAAGTTTGTTAGGATTTTTTCCGATAAATTTAAATATTTTCTTTCCAAAATCAATTTGATTTTTCGAAACTTCTAGACCTACTGCGTCCTTAAATTTTGTATCAAGTAAAGAAGAAACAAAATATCCTGACCCCGCACCGATATCTAAAACTTTAATTTTTTTATGATCCGAAAAATTATTTTTAAGAAAAGAAACTTTAGGATCATATATTTTTTTTTGTCTTAATTTGAAATTATTTATATTCTTTTCGTAGTAACCTTTTGAATAACTTACTTTTTCGTCGATATAAATTTTGCTTGCAAATTTATTTGTATCTTTGTGTTGACCATTTACATGTGTACAACTTTTACACTGAATAAACTTTGTTTTATGATTTATAAAATAAGAACCGGTTAATTTTTTTTCACAAGCCTTACAATAAATTCTTTTAGGTTGAGATCTATAAATAGAATTTATTTTATTTTGATCTTTTAATAATTTTGAATTTTCTAAAAAAAAGTTTGACTTAATTTTATCGACATCTTTAAAAGATTTTCCAAACTTTATTATTTTTTTATTTAGCATATTAATATATTATTTAATTAAAATTAATTTTTTATTATCCATTTTATATATTTTATCACATTCAATTAAATTATCTTTATTGTGTGATACAAAAATTATAGTTTTAGATCTATTATTTGTAAAAATTTCTGTAATAATTTTATTTTGTGTTTTTTCATCTAATGAACTTGTCGGTTCATCTAGTATTAAAATTTCTGGTTCAAAATAT
>MDTB01118748.1_pt1 | contig 12294 bp, 10 predicted proteins | sample 811161 | NCBI WGS metagenome assembly MDTB01 (sample SAMN05326650, study PRJNA326480) | marine metagenome | isolation source: seawater | place: Mediterranean Sea | collected 2009 | reverse complement strand
TTCTGATAATCTTCACCTTTAATTGAGGTTTTTTTCATTGGCGAGAAATGTATCTACAATTTTTTTGGCAACGATTGAAGCAATAAATTTTTTTGAATTTTTCTTAACTTTCTCAGCTTTTCCATTTTTATCAATTATAACTACTTCATTATAATCACTGTGAAAGCCCCTATCTTTTTTTGAAACATCATTAGCAATTATCATATCACAAAATTTTTCCTGTAATTTGATTTTGGAGTTCCTTATTAAGTTTTCTGTCTCAGCAGAAAAACCAATTAAAAGTTTTGGTCTAAATCTGTTACTTTTTCCGAGAAAACTTAAAATATCTGGATTTTTTTCTATTTTAATCTCTTTTATTTGATTTTTTTTTATTTTATTTGTCTCTGAAGATATTGGTTTAAAGTCAGATACAGCTGCCGCACATACAGCAATATGAGTTGGTAATTTTTTTTTTACTTCTTCTAACATTTGTTTACCAGTTATTACTCTTTTAACTCTTATCTCATTATCATATTTCAATTTTGTTGGACCCGATATTAATGTGGTATTAACTCCCAGCCTTTTTAATTCTAAAGCAATTTCATAGCCCTGTTTTCCACTTGACTCATTAGATATGAATCTAACTGGATCAATATATTCTTTAGTCGGACCAGTTGTAACTATAGCCTTTATCTTTTTTACTTTGAGGAAATCTTTTTTTTTAAAAAATCTAGATAAAAAAGATAAAATTTGACGTGGACTTGACATTTTTCCTTTTCCATACTCTCCACAAGCCATCTCACCATCTTCTGGGCCTATAAACTTATATCCATAATCAAGGAGCGAATTTAAATTTTTCTGTGTAGCTTTATGCTCCCACATTCTTACATTCATGGCTGGAACTAAAAATATTTCTTTATTTGATGCTAGAATAATAGTGGAAGCAAGGTCATCAGCACTTCCTTTGCTTAATCTAGACATAAAATTTGCCGTTGTTGGTAAAACCAATATTAAGTCAGCCCATCTCGATAAGGAGATATGATCAATATTTCCCTTTTTTTTTTCGTCAAATACTTCTTCAAAAACTCTACTTTTTGACAAAGAAGACAAGGATAATGAGGTTACAAATTTTTTTCCACTTTTTGTTAAAACTACTTTTACTGAACAACCTTTTTTCTGAAGAAGTCTTATTAGATCAAGAGACTTATAAGCAGAAATACCCCCACCTATTACTAACAAAATTTTTTTGTTTTCCAAGCTCATTCCCAATTAAAATACTATAAATAGTCCTATTACAACACCTAAAATAACTATAATCATGTTGTTTCTTAAATTTTTTAATTTTAATTCCTCAACCTCAAAATTTTTTCCAGAAACTGAGTTAAGGTTAAATTTTCCTTCCGCAATCATTTGCAAAGTCGTATTAGCATTATCCATTACATTTGGTAAGTCAGGGATTTTTTGCAAAATATCTTTAGATAATTCAATAGTATTTTTAATAGTTGATTTAGGGCCTTTTATACTTTGCATCCAATTTTCTAGGACTGGACGAGATACTTGCCAAATATTTGTTTCTGGATTAATTTTTCTTGCTACCCCTTCAACTACAACCATGGTTTTCTGCAAAAGTAATAATTGAGTTTGTGTGTGCATATTAAATTTTTCAGTAATTTCAAATAGTTGTCCTAATAAATTCGCACCTGAAATATCTTTAATCGATTGGCCGAAAATGGGTTCTCCGATAGATCTCAAAGCTTGTGTTAGTTCATCCTTTGAAGTATTAACTGGAACTAAACCTGCCAAGAAATGCATTTCAGCAACTTTACTATAATCTCTATTTATAAATCCAAAAAGTATTTCAGCTAAATATTTTCTGTTATTTTTATCTAATCTTCCCATTATTCCAAAATCAACAGGAACTATGTTGCCATCTTTATCAACAAAAAGATTACCTTGGTGCATATCAGCATGAAAAAATCCATCCCGCACAGCCTGTTTTAAAAATATTTGTATTAAGTTTTCAGAAAGTATTTTTAAATCAACATTTAAACTTTTAATTTTCACAGTATCTCGTATAGAAACACCCTCAATTTTATCAAGTGTTAAAATTTTTTTCGAAGTGAAATTCCAATATATTTTTGGAACCTTAATACCCTTGTCATTTAAAGTGTTTTCTCTGAGTTCACTAGCAGCCGCTGCCTCAAAACGAAGATCCATCTCCATGTTAGTAATTTGTTTTAAAAGAAAAATTACTTCTACTAGTCTTAATCTTTTAGTTTTTCTGAAAATATTTTCAATTAAATAAGCTAGAAAATTTAGTGCATCTAATTCTTCATTAAATATTTTTTGTATATTGGGTCTAAGAATTTTAATTGCCAAATCTTTTTCAGAACCATCAATTTCTATTTTAGCAAAATGTACTTGAGCTATAGAGGCTGCCGCAATTGGTTCACTTACATTTTTGATTTTGGAGTTAAATTTTTCACCAATTTCTTTTTTGATTATTTGCTTAGCTTCAGATGTATTAAAAGCAGGTAATTTATCTTGTAATTTTTCTAAACTTTTTGCAATTTCTTCTCCAATAATATCCGGTCTTGTTGCAAGAAACTGCCCCAATTTTATAAATGTAGGACCCATGCTTTCAAGCGATCCGCATAATTTTTCACCTGGTGATTTGTTTAGAGCCGCTAATTTTTTTGATGAACCAATTGAAAATAAGTAGACAATAAATTTAAAAAAATTTGGAACAGGCTTTATATTATCAATAGTATCGACTGCACCTGATTCAGCCAGTTTTCTTAAAATTTTAAATAAATTGAATATTTTGTTAAACATTATTAAATTTTCCAAGCCGAATGGATTGCAACTACACCAACAGATAGGTTTCTATACTCCACATTGTTAAAACCACTTTCTTCTATAATTTTTTTGAAAGTTTCTTGATCATAAAACTCATCTATTGTTTTAATTAAATAATCATATGGTTCAGCATCACCAACAATATATTTACCAAGCAAAGGTATTGTTTTGGAGTATGCTTTATACATTTTACTAATGTATTCGTTTTCAACTTTTGAGAACTCTAAACAAATAAATCTTCCGCCCCCTTTCAGAACTCTACGAGCTTCTTTCAAAGCCATTCTAATATTTGAAAAATTTCTTACCCCAAAACTTACTGAGTAAATGTCAAATGTATTATCCAGAAACGGTAATTTTTCAGCATTTGATACGCTCCAATTAATTCTGTTTAAATATTTTAATTTTTTTTTGCCCTGATCAATCATAAGTTTGTTTGGATCAACGCAAGTAACATTACCTTGATTTTTTACTCTCTTTAAAAATGCAGCTGCTATATCACCTGTGCCTGTAGCCATATCAATTAAGTGGTCATCTTTTTTGGGATTCATCCATTCAATTAATCTTTGTTTCCATAAGCGATGTATTCCCAAGGACATTAAATCATTCATAATGTCATATTTATTAAAAACACTATTAAAAACTTTTGTTGCTTTTTTTATTTTTGACTGATTAATATTTGTCATATTATAAATAGTTATATGCCAGAATTACCGGAAGTTGAAGTTGTTAGAAGATCTCTAAATGAATTAATCCCAGGCTTAAAAATCAACAAAGTCAGTATTTATGATAGAAATTTAAGGTATAAAATCAGCAAACAATTTAAAAAAGCTATTCAAGGCCAAAAAGTATTATCCGCAATTAGAAGAGGAAAATTTTTACTAATTGAGCTTAAAAATAAAAATTTTATTTTAATTCACTTAGGTATGACTGGAAAAATTTTAATTAAAAAAAAATCTAGCAAATCAACTGTTTTTACTGACTATTATTTTGATAGAAAAATAATAAAAAAACACAATCATTTAAAAATTAAATTTAGTAACTCAATTGATTTAATATACAATGATATAAGAAAATTTGGTTTTTTAAAAATTTTAAATTATAAGAATTTAAATTCTGATAAGCATATTTCCAAGTTAGGTCCTGAACCTTTAAGTTTGGCTTTCAATTTTAACTATCTTAAAAATAAATGCAAAAATAAACATATTTATATTAAAAATTTTATAATGGATCAAAAAAATATAAGTGGATTAGGAAATATTTATTCAAATGAAATATTATTTATTAGTTCAATACACCCAAAAAAAGTGACCTGTAAATTGTCAGATGATCAAATTTCTAAAATTATTTCGAGTACTAAAAGTATATTAAAAGAAGCAATACAACTTGGAGGTTCATCCATCAAAGATTTCAATAGTATTTCAGGTAAGAAGGGAGATTTCCAGAAAAAATTCAAGGTTTATAACAGAGCGGATAAATCATGTTTAAAGCCCAAATGTAAGGGAAAAATAAAAAAATTATATATCGGCAATAGATCAACTTTTTATTGTCAAAATTGTCAGAAATTTAAACATTGACCAGAATATTTTGAAGATATAGGTTCCGATCAATGCCAAATATAAAATCTGCAATTCGCAAGGTAAAAAGGATTAAAAAACAGACTGAAGTAAACAAATTTCGGAAAAATAGGTATAAACAAGCAATAAAAAAAATACAAAAGTTAATTGAGAAGAAAGATATAAAAGAAATTAATAAATATTTCCCTACTTTCCAGTCTGAGTTGATGAAAGTTGCAAAATCTGGGGTTATTAAGAAAAAAAATCTGTCAAGAAAGATTTCAAAAATTTCCAAAAGAATAAAAAAAATCACGAAATAGTTGAATTAAACCTGGCCGTTAATTCAATAACAATTTGCAGTTGTTAAAAAATTTTTTTTTTTTTTAAATTACTACATTTAGAGAAATTGTATTTGAGGTTGAAAAAAAATTCATTTTCTCTCCTAACGTTCATTCTACAACCCAGATCGAATTAATTTTTATAATTGAAAAAAAAAAATTGAATTTAAAAAAAATAAGTTATAAAAAATATTTTATTTTTTTAATTTCATGGACAAAACTTCTTTACAACAAAAACCCTCAGCACTAAGAGAAGAAAGTGTATTGAATTGGGAATCGGTCCAAACTTCTTTTGATAAATCCTTTGGAAATGAGATATTTACAAGTTGGCTAAAGCATATTTCACTTATAAAAGAATATAATGATCATGTAATTTTAGGGGTAAAAACTAGATTTTTTAGAGACTGGATAACTTCAAGGTATGCAGATAAAATATTAAGCGAATTAAGAAAACATAAAATAAGCATTAATAGAATTGAGTTCAAAATAGAGCCAGAAGCATCAAATAGCAAATCAACGTTTAACAGTTCTGTTATAAATAAGATATCTGAAATAAAGAATTCTGCGTTAAATTACAACAGGCTGAACCCCTCATTAAATTTTGAGAATTTTGTAGTTGGAAAAAGTAACAATCTAAGTTTTCTTTCAGCGAAAAAAATATGTTCTCAATTATCGAGATACAATCCGTTATTTATTTATGGCGGAGTTGGATTGGGAAAAACACATCTTCTTAATTCAGTAGGTTTAGAACTTAGTCAAAAAAACAAAGTAATGTTTATATCTGCTGAGAGATTCATGTACCAGTTTATTAAATCAATCAAAAAGAATGAAATGGTAAATTTCAAAGATTTTTTTAGAAAGGCAAATGTTTTTATAATTGATGATATTCAATTTATAAGGGGCAAAGAAGGTTTGCAGGAAGAATTTTTTCATACATTTAATTCCCTTTTTGATCAAAGTGCACAAATTGTAATATCTTCTGATAGAGCTCCTAATAAACTCGATCGAGTGCAAGACAGAATTAAGTCAAGATTATCTGGCGGTTTAGTTGTAGATATAGGCGCTCCAGACTATGACTTAAAACTTGATATTTTAAAAAAGAAAATTTTAGATTATCAAAACTCTTTTAAAGAAAATCCGGATTTAAATGATGATGTAATTAGTTACATAGCAAAAAATAGTAACTCTAACATCAGGGAATTAATTGGTATATTTAATAGAGTGGTTGCATTTGGAAAAATGAGCAAAAAACCTCTCACTATAAGTGATTGTAAAATTATTTTAAAAGATGTTTATAATGCGAACAAAGTAATCAGCATTGATAAGATACAAAATGTAACTTCCAATTTTTTTAGTATTAGTTTAGCAGATATGTTGTCACCAAGACGTTCAAGACCTTTGGCAAGGCCTAGGCAAGTAGCAATGTATATGGCAAAAAAATTAACAACAAGATCACTGCCAGAAATTGGAAGAAAGTTTGCTAACAGGGATCATACAACCGTTATTCATGCAGTAAAAACTATTGAGAAATTGAGTGAGAATAATGACGATATGAGAAAAAATATAGAGGAACTAAAATCATTAATCTTGAGCGATTAAAATGCAATTTCAAATAAAGCGTGACACACTTTTAAAGTCTTTATCAATAGCACATAATATAATTGAGAGAAAAAATACAATACCAATTCTTTCGAATGTTTTATTGGAAATTAAAGATAATATTTTAAATATAATTGCTACCGACTTAGACATAGTCTTTCACGATCAAATATCAGATTTAAAAGTTGATAGTGAGGGGAGCACAACTACTTCAGCAACTGTTTTGTATGATCTATTGAGAAAGTTACCAACTAATTTAGACATTACTTTTGTTTTAGAAAGTAAAAATAAATTAAAAATTACTGCTAAAAATTCAAAATTTAATCTTCTTTGTTTACCAATTGACGATTTTCCAAATTTTTCAGATAACTTCAAAAATGAGCCTTTAAATTTAGATGGTCAAAAATTTTTAACTTTGCTCAATAAGACAAAAATCGCAATGTCAAATGATGATACAAGACATTATTTAAATGGAATTTTTATACATCCAACGGCTTCAAATAAATCTTCATATTTAACTGGTGTTGCAACTGATACCCATAGATTATCTTCAAGCAGCATACCGGTTCAAGATACCAAAGGTTTAAAATCATTTATTTTACCAAAAAAAACTGTTTTTCAATTATCAAATTTACTTCAAGAGAATAACCAAAACGTTTCTATATTTGTTGGCGAAGGTAAAATACAATTTAAAATGGGTAATTCGTCAATTGTGTCAAAGATCATTGATGGAAAGTTTCCAGATTACGAAAAAGTTGTGCCTAAAAATAATAATAAAGTTGTAAAGGTAAATGCTAAAGATTTTATTAATTCTCTTGAAAGAGTAATAACCGTTTCCATTGATAGAAAAGAGGGAGTAAAAGTTACTTTTGAAAAAGACCAAATTCAATTGTTTGTCGCAAGCTCATCCTCAGGCGATGGAAAAGAAACTTTAAAAGCTGATTTCAATTCAGATGGCCTAACTGTAAGTTTTAATGCTAGATATCTTTTAGATATCGCATCAGAAATAGGTGATGAAAATTTAATGATGAATCTTAATGATGCCGTATCTCCAGTTTTGATACAGGATAAATCAGACAATCACAGTTATTACGTAATAATGCCAATGAAAATCTAAGATTTTTTAATTTTAAGTAATAAATTATATTTATCTCTTATTATCCTTATCTTACAACAGTTTTTCAGTGTTAACATAAAACCTGATTTTATCTCCTGAGAAAAAAATGATATGATGTTTTTTTCAAAAAAATGACAAATCCTCAAAAAAATAGTTCGAATAAAGAATATAAAGCAGATTCAATTAAAGTATTAAAAGGACTGGACGCGGTTAGAAAAAGGCCAGGAATGTACATCGGGGACACTGATGATGGATCTGGATTACATCATATGGTTTTTGAGGTTGTAGATAATTCAATTGACGAAGCCATTGTAGGTTATTGCAAAAATATTACAGTTACCTTACACAAAAATCGATCTGTAACAGTGGAGGATGACGGAAGAGGAATTCCAACTGATTTGCATAAAGGAGAAAAAAAATCTGCTGCTGAGGTTATCATGACGCAATTACACGCTGGAGGAAAATTCGATCAAAATTCATACAAAGTATCTGGAGGGTTGCATGGCGTTGGTGTTTCAGTAGTTAACGCGTTATCTAAAAAACTTGAATTGACAATATTTAGGGATGAAAAAGAATATTTTATTTCTTTCGAAAATGGAAAGACAGTAAACCCAATAAAATTTTTAAAGAAAACAAAAAAATCTGGCACTAAAATTAACTTTTTACCCTCTGAAGATGTTTTTTCATCTACAAAATTCAGTTCAACAATTCTACAAAAAAAAATGAGAGAACTAGCTTTTTTAAATAGTGGTTTAACAATTAAGCTAATCGACGAAACATTTGCTAAACCTAAAATTTTTGAGAACAAATATGATGGAGGTGTAGCCCAATTTGTCCAATTTGTTGATCAGAAAAAGTCACTTTTAATTAATAAAAATGAGAAAGCTACTTTTAAAAAACCGATATATCTTAAAGGTGAAAAAAGCAGCGTGACTGTTGAATGCTCATTTCAGTGGAATGCTGGTTTTTCAGAGGATGTAATGGCTTTTACAAATAACATTCATCAAAAAGACGGCGGGACACACCTTCTTGGCTTCAGGAGTGCATTAACAAGAATAATAAATAAATATGCATCAGAAAAAAATTTAACTAAAAAGAATAAAGTTGTTATAGGTGGAGAAGATATTAAGGAGGGTTTAACAGCAATTTTATCAATTAAAATGCCTGATCCAAAATTTTCATCACAAACAAAAGACAAACTTGTTTCATCAGAAATCAGAAATGTTGTTGAAACTATTGTAAGTGAAAAAGTAACAGTATGGTTTGATCAGAACCCTTCTGTAGTAAAAGTAATTTTGGACAAAGTCCTTCAAGCTGCAATTGCTAGAGATCTCGCAAGAAAAGCACGGGATAGTGTTAGAAGGAAAGGTTCATTAGAGCTTTCAGGTCTTCCTGGAAAATTGGCTGATTGTCAAATATCCTCAATGGAGGGCACAGAGCTTTTTATAGTTGAGGGAGATTCAGCAGGTGGTTCAGCAAAACAAGGGCGAAAAAGAGAATTCCAAGCTGTTTTACCTCTTAGAGGTAAAATTTTAAATACTTATGTAAATGAAAACAAAAAACGGAATGGAGCTAATGGAAGTCACGAAAATAAAACCCTATCTAAAATGATGTCTTCAAATGAGATCGTTACTTTAATAAATGCTCTAGGGACCGGATCAACTAATTTCAACATGGAAGACTTAAGATATGAAAAAATAATTATTATGACAGATGCGGATGTTGATGGATCACATATTAGAACATTGCTTTTAACTTTTTTTAATAATAAACCATTTAATGAATTAATAGAAAAAGGACATTTATATTTAGCTCAGCCCCCGTTGTTTAAAATAACTAAAGGAGCAAAAACTTCTTATATTAAGAACGAGAAAGATTTAGAAAAATATATTCTCAAATCATTAGATAACGTAAAAAAATTGAGCAAAAAAGAATTAGAAAAAATTATTAACGAGGAAAGACAAAAGTTAAATATTCAAAGGTTCAAGGGTTTAGGGGAGATGAACCCAGAGGAGCTTTGGCAAACTACCTTAAATCCTGATAATAGAATTTTGTTGAAGGTTGAATATTCAAAAGGCACAAAAGAAAAATCTAAAGAAGACCAAAATATAATAAAAATATTAATGGGAGACGAAGTGGCTCCACGAAAAGATTTTATTACTGAAAAAGCCTTAGAGGTTGAAAACTTAGATATCTAATTAATATGAAATTTTCTGACTTCCTCAAATATGATGAGGATTTAACGCTTCAAAAAAAAACTGTAGTTATTCTAAGATGGATAGCTTTAATTGGTCAGCTTATAACTGTTTATGTAGTTCATTTTTTCTTAGATTTAAATGTTCCAATAATTTTATGTTCAATAACTATTTTTTGTGGGGGACTGACAAATATTTTTATACAATTCTCGTTTAAAAAAAATCAATTAAGTAATATTGAGTCAACTATTCTTCTTTTTTATGATGTAATACAATTGAGTGTCTTGATATATTTAACTGGTGGAGTAACAAATCCTTTTGTCATTTTTTTAGTAGTTCCAGCGATAGTTTCATCTACATTATTAAATTTAACAAGCACTTTCTTTTTATCATTCATTACAATTATTGGTTTAATTCTTTTAACTTTTAATTATTTTCCATTACCAAACAAAGGGAATATACATTTTCATGTTCCTGAATATTACTTATATTCTATACCTACAGCATTAATAATTGTTCTTATTTTTCTAAATTATTTTGGATTTCGTTTTGGTCATGAGGCAAGGAAAAGGAGCGAAGCATTAAATAGACTTGAAAGTGTACTTGCAAAAGAACAAGAGCTAGACTCAATCGGACACCAGGCAGCCGCCGCAGCGCATTCTTTGGGAACACCACTTTCAACTATTACTGTAGTAGCAAAAGAATTAAAAAAAGATATCAAAGATAACCCTAAATATTCTGAAGATGTTGATACAATTCTTTCAGAAGTAAAAAGATGTGGAGATATATTAAAAAAACTTTCTAAAAGAGAAATAGTTGATGACATCTATATTTCAAATATTGCACTCGAAGATTTATTATTTGAAATTAAAAATTCTTTTGAAGAAATTTCCGAAAAAAATATTGACCTATATTTAAGCAAGAAAAATGAAAAAACACCTATAAAAAGATCACCAGAATTAACTTATGGTATTCGTAATTTTGTTGGAAATGCGGTTAAATTTTCTAAAAAAAATGTCTCCATAAACTTAATTAATAATAAAGATGAAATAAAAATTAAAATAATAGATGATGGTCCAGGATTTCCAGATGATGTATTTAAAATAATTGGTGAACCATATATTGCTTCAAAAGTAAAAAAGTTTAAAAATAAATCAGGTCTTGGTCTTGGAACTTTTATTGGAAAAACACTTCTTGAAAGAAAAAAAGCTATTATAGAATTTTCAAATATTGAAAAAGGTGGTGCGTCCGTAGAGATCTCTTGGAAGTATTCTGATTTAGTTATAATTAATTAGGTTCTTGCTGTGTTAGACAATGTATTGTCCCAAAACCCCACACTAAAATAGAACAATCCACAGGTATAATTTCTCTGCTTTTGAAATGCCTTTTAAAAATTTTTAAAACTATTTCATCTTTAGGGTCTTTAAATGTAGGAACCAAAACAATCTTATTAGCAATATAAAAGTTCAAATAGCTTGCTGGAACTCTTGTACCATTTATTTTTTTTGGTTTTGGCATTGGGATTTGAACAATTTTTAATTTTTTTTGGTTTTTGTTTTTAAATTTTTTTAAAATTTCAATATTTTCGTTTAAGTTTTTAAAATTCTTTTCTTGTTTATTACTTTCCTTTGCGATGAAAATTTTATCCTTATTTACAAATCTTGCAATATCATCTATGTGCCCATGCGTATCATCGCCCTCAATCCCATTATTGAGCCAAATTATTTTATTGATACCTAAAAATTTTTTAAAGATTTTTTCATAATCTTTGGTCTCGAATCCCTTATTTCTTTCTTGTATTTTACTTATCAGACATTGTTTAGTTGTTATAAGTAACCCATTTCCATTAACGTCTATTGACCCACCTTCGAGAACAATTTTCCTATTTTTAAATTTAGGTTTAATTACTTTAATTTTAGTTGTTTTTTTAATTTTTAAATAAGCTTTATTATCTTTTTTAAAATTCTTATATTTTGCCCAAGCATTAAATTTCCATTTTGATAGTATTTTCTTATCATTTTTAAATTTTAAAAAAATAGGTAACGAGTCCCTTGTCCACGATCTGTCAGTTTTGCAATTAATAAGTCTAATATTATTAATTTTTGTACCAAACTTTTTTAAAGCGACAACCACCTCACGGTGATCTGATTTATTATTGACTAGGATATTTACTAATTGCACCTTCGATAAAGCTGAAATTATAACTGCAAAAACATTTGGAATACTCTTAAACTTACCTGGCCAATCTTTTTTATTATGGGGCCATGCAATCCAGGTAGACTTTTGAAGCTCCCACTCCGCAGGCATCCTGTATGCGCCATATCTTTTTAAATTAGGCATCTCTGGGATTATTTAATATGCCTTTATAATAGTCTATCCTTCGGTCTCTAAAAAATGGCCAGTGTCTTCTAGCAGTTTCAACTTTTTTATAATCAATATCACAAATTATAGTTTTTTCTTTTTGCTTGGAACTGACAACAACATTTCCACTTGGATCAAATACAACGGTATTTCCCCAAAACTCTAATTTTTTTGATCCCTGTTTTTCTATGCCTACTCTGTTTACTGCCGCAACATAGACACCATTAGCAATTGCATGAGACCTTTGAATTGATAGCCAAGCATTAAGTTGAGATTTACCAAATTTCTTTTTT
>MDTB01011531.1_pt1 | contig 12294 bp, 15 predicted proteins | sample 811161 | NCBI WGS metagenome assembly MDTB01 (sample SAMN05326650, study PRJNA326480) | marine metagenome | isolation source: seawater | place: Mediterranean Sea | collected 2009 | reverse complement strand
AATTGCGTTTGATAATTGGTTAAATTTTACACTCACTTGTAATTACGTATATAGACTTAAACTAACTATATCAATAATATGCTATAAATACTTTATGAGCAATTTTGAAAAGAAAGAACAAAATTTAAACCAACTTATAGATAAATTAAATTCTATAGCTTTGAGTTATTCACAGCCAAAATATGAAATTGAAAAAATAAAAACTGAGAGAAATGATTTAGCAATCAAGAAAAAAGAAATAGAGAAACAGAATCGTGAATTAATGAGGGAACACAAATATCTAAAAGAAAAAATAGAAAAACTTCAATTAGAGGTAAATAAGAAATCCGAAGTTGAAGATAAATTTAAACAAGATATTGAGGATTTGAGTCAAGAAACTGAGAATTTAGTGAGTGAAATAGACAAATGGCAAATGTAAATATTAAATTTAATAACAAAGACTACCTGCTTTCATGTGATGATGGTCAAGAGGAGTCTTTAAAGACACTGACTAAATTTTTAGATAAAAAATATTCTGAATTAAAAGATAAACTTGGAAATATCGGTGAAAACAAATTACTTTTGATTACAACCATCCAACTGATTGATGAGTATTTTGATTTAAAACAAAAAGTTTCTAACCAAAAAAAAAAAATTAGATGAGATTTCAGATAAATTTAAAGAAATAAAATCTTTAGCAATTCAATACAAAAAAAACAAAGACGTTGAAATCAAAAAACTTAATGACGAATTAGAAACTTTTCAAAAAACTATAGAGGAAAATAATATTTTATATGAGTCTTTGCTTGATAAAACAACCCAATCATTAGAACAAATAATTTCTAATTCAGAGTCACTGTCAAAAATACAGTAGATGTATCAAAAAAATAATCTAAGAAAGAAGTATTTTAATTTAAGAAAAAAAAAATATTATGAGATTGACGAGAAATTTTTCTCTCCTTTAGTAACTCTTATTAAGTCAAAGTTTAAAAAAAAGGATTTAAAATTAGCTCTGTATTATCCTTCTAATTTTGAGGTAAATGTCCTTAAATTTTTAGAAAACAAATATATGATCAATGAAAATATATTACTCCCAGTTATTGGGAAAAATAATAAAATGAATTTTTTTACATGGAAAAAAAATAACATTTTACTAGTAAATAAATTTGGAATTTTAGAACCTATAAAAACAAAGTTAAAAATTCCCAACCTTTTACTTGTGCCAATTTTAGCTTTTGATGGAGGAAAATATAGACTTGGATATGGTAAAGGATTTTATGATAGATATCTTAATAAATACTTAAAAAAATTTAATAATATCTTAACTATCGGTGTTGCTTTTTCATTTCAAAAACACCATAAGCTTCCGACAGATAAAAATGATGTTAGGTTAAATTTTATTTTGACTGAAAAAGGAATTTATTAATGAAAATATTAGTTTTAGGCGATATTATGGGGGCATCAGGTAGAAATGCTTTAAATAAAAAACTTCCAAATCTTATTAATAGCAATGAAATAGATTTTGTTATTGTTAATGGTGAAAATTCTGCTGACGACGGAAGAGGTATAACTAAAGAAATAGCAGAAGAATTTTTTAAAATTGGTGTTGACGTAATTACTTCAGGAAATCATATTTGGGATAAACAAGAAACATCAAACTATATTGATAAAGAGAATAGACTTTTGAGACCAGCAAATCTTGTAGAAGGCTCTCCAGGAAGAGGTTTTGAAATTTACTTTTCAAAAACTAATAAATATAAAATTGGTGTAATAAATCTTATGGGAAATGTTTTTATGAGAAAGACTGAGGATGTATTTCAAGAAGCAAAAAAAATAAGAAAAAAAATGATTTTAAAAAAAAATGTAGATTTTTTAGTGGTAGATTTTCATGGAGAAATAACAAGTGAAAAAATGGCTACTGGACATTTTTTTGATGGGTATGCAACATGTGTAGTTGGAACTCACACCCACGTCCCTACAGCTGATACTCGTATTTTAGAAAAGGGAACAGCTTATCAGACTGACATTGGAATGTGTGGAGATTATAACTCTGTAATTGGAATGAACAAAGAGAATTCATTAAAAAGATTTTTAAAAGATAAAGATGCAATAAAACATTTCCCCGCTGAGGGTGAAGGAACATTGTCTGGTGTAATTGTAGAAACCAATACTAAGACTGGTTTAGCGAATAAAGTTATTAGAGTAATTGATGGGGGCAGTTTAGCTAAATAGTTATGGCAGGTCATTCACACTGGGCTGGAATTAAACACAAAAAAGGAAGAGCAGATAAAGAAAGATCAAAAATATTTTCTAAACTTTCTAGAGAACTTACAGTTGCAGCTAAATTAGGTGATAAAGATCCCGATATGAATCCTAGATTAAGAACTGCAATTCAAGCAGCTAAACAAGCTAACATGCCTAAAGATAATATTTCACGAGCAATCAGCAAATCTGAAATAAACGGAGACAAGAATTATGAGAGTTTACGCTATGAGGGTTTTGGTCCATCTAATGTAGCTCTAATAATTGAAACTTTAACAGATAATAAAAATAGATCTGCTTCAAGCATTAGAACTGTGTTACAGAAAAAAGGCGGCAGATTAGGAGAGACAGGCTCAACCACTCATATGTTTGCAAATTGTGGTATCATTCATGTCGACAAGGAGAAAATTAAAGAAGAGGAAATATTTGAGATCGCAATAAATGCAGGTGCAAAAGATTGTTCAAGTTTCGATAATATTTTTGAGATAATTACAGAAAAGGGAGATTTTTACAAAATTAAAACTAAACTTGAAAAAAAAAATTGAAACTTTTATTTATTCGTCGATAGAATGGAGACCTTTAAATTTTATTGATCTAAATAAAGAACAAAGCGAGCAAATTTTAGATGTTTTAACCACATTAGAGGAATTAGACGACGTGCAAAATATTTTTACTAATGCTAATTTGAAAAATTTACAATAATGAAAATCATTGGAATAGATCCTGGTTTAAGCGGAGCAATAGCTGTTTTAGAGAATAATAAAGTTTTAAACATATTTGATATGCCAGTGATGTCGGAGGGTAAAAAAAATAAGAGACAATTAAATAGCGCTCTTCTCGTAACTCTAATCAAAGAAAATATTGAGAATAGTGAGGAGGTGGCTGTCGTCGTAGAGCAAGTAAATGCAATGCCTGGTCAAGGAGTTACCAGTATGTTTAATTTTGGCCAAACATTTGGAGCTATCAAAGGTGTTTGCGCTGCACTAGAATTACCAATATTTTTTGTTAGACCTTCAAAATGGAAAAAGCATTTTGAGTTAATTAACTCTTCCAAGGATTCAAGCAGAACAAAAACTATTGAAATGTATCCAAAACTGTCAAATCAACTTACAAAAAAAAAAGACGTCAACAAATCTGATGCAATTCTGATTGCAAGATTCTTTAGTGAAACAAGATTAACTGAGGAAAATTAAACCCAAATTAATTAATAAAGCCAAATTCATGACACATTCTAAAAGTACATAACCTTAATGGAACAAGATATAGCTACTCAAGTCGTTGGATTAGGTGGTGCAACAGATTTTTCTTTGTGGAAACTTTTTTTAAGAGCAGATTTTGTAGTAAAATTTGTGATTATTTTATTAATAGCTTGTTCAGTTTTTTCGTGGGCTCTCATTTTTGATAAAATTAAATTATTTAAAAATATAAATAAATCAATCGAAGATTTTGAAAAGAAGTTTTGGAAAGCAAAGTCTGCAGAAAGTTTTAATAATAGTTTACCCGCAAACTCAAATGATCCGGCCATATTAATTTTTAAATCAGCTATGACTGAGTTGTTAAAAACAAAAAGACAGTCCTCTTCTGTTCAAGCAGCAAGAGTTGGCAGGATATTAGAAATTGCTACTGACACTGAAATGAAAAAAGTTGAAAAAAATTTTACTTTTTTAGCGACCGTGGGTTCTACTGCCCCCTTCATAGGACTTTTTGGAACAGTTTGGGGAATAATGAATTCATTTCAATCAATTGCAATATCTAGAAATACAAGTTTAGCTATTGTGGCACCAGGCATAGCCGAAGCTTTATTTGCGACTGCATTAGGTCTTTTAGCGGCTATACCAGCAGTAGTGGCTTATAATAAATTTAATAATGACTCTCAAAAATATTTTTCTAGAATAGAGAATTTCTCTAAAAGATTTTTATCAATAATTTAAAATGGCATTTAAATTTAATCACTCAAGAAAAGGACCAATGAGTGAAATAAATGTAACACCGTTTGTAGATGTGATGCTAGTACTATTAATAATATTTATGGTAACCGCACCTTTATTAACTGTTGGGGTGCAGGTTGATTTACCTGAGTCAGCAGCAGACTCACTTCCTGATGATCAAGAACCACTAACCTTAAGCATTAATTCAAAAGGTGAAATTTATATTCAAGAACACCAAGTTACTTACCAAAAAATGATACCTAAATTACTTGCTATTTCAAAAAATAGAACTGATACAAGAATTTATGTAAGAGGAGATAAAAATATTAATTATGGAAGAGTATTAGAAGTTATGGGAACTCTGTCAGGTGCAGGTTTTTCTAAAGTAGCTTTAATTTCTGAACCTTACAAAAATTAGAATGATTTATGTTAAGAAGCTTAATTTACTCAATTACATTTCACTCGATATTAGTTTTATTAACTATTTTAAGTTTACCATTTATGCTTAGAGAACCAGTTGACCTCCCCCCTATAGTATCTGTTGAGCTAATTCAAATCACAGACAAAACAAGTATTCCGTATGCTCCTAAAGCTAGAAAAATAATCGAAGAAACCAAAAAAAAAGAGGAAGAGAGACTAGTATCAGAGCAAGCACCACCAGCAGCTAAAGCTAAAGAAAAACCTGATCGAATTCCTCTTCCAAATAAAAAAGAGGATGAAAAACAAATAGTAAAAAAGAAACAAAATCCTGAAGAAATAAAGCCTCAAATAAGACAATCTTCACAATTTGAAAAAAAAGAAATTGTTGACACCAACCAAATAGCTGCACTAATAGATAAAGCCAAAGAAGAAGAAGCTGTAAAACAAAAAAAAACTGATAAGATTACACAAAGCAATCAAAAAAATTCATTTGCAACAGGCCTTACACTTTCGCAGGAAGATGCTTTAAGAGCTCAAATTTTTGGATGTTGGAGTGTTCCATTGGGATTGCCATATGATGAAAATTTACTGGTGAGAATTAAACTTAAATTAAAAAAAGATGGAACAATAATGAAATCAGAAATATTAGATCATCAAAGAATGAATAAACCAGGCCAAAAATTTTATAAAGTTTTAGCCGAAAGTGCTCTCAGAGCAGTAAGATTATGTCAACCGCTAAAAGTGCCACCAACTGGCTATGATAAATGGAAAGATTTACAACTTAATTTTAACCCAACAGAAATGTTAAAAGGCTAATATGAAAAAACTATTTATTTTTTTTACTTTTTACATCTTATTAATAAATAAATCTTTTGCTTTAATAGAAATTGATATTACACGCGGAAATCTTGACCCTTTACCAATAGCTATTTCTCCATTACATGTTGATATCAAATCTGAGAATTATGAAGGAGTAAAAATAAAATTACTTGGTGAATATATTTCAAAAATAATTGAAGATAATTTTAAGTCTACAGGGCTTTTTAATCCATTAAAAAAAGAAGCTTTTGTTCAAAAACCAGACATTGCACATCTAAAACCAAGATTTGAAGATTGGAGATTGATTAAAGCTCAGGCTTTAGTGACTGGGAAACTTTTAGTTAAAGATGGAAAATTAAAAGTTGAGTTCAGACTTTGGGATTTAGCAGCTGCAAAAGAGATAACGGCTTTAGCTTTTACAACTACGCCATCTAACTGGAGAAGAGTTGCTCATATTATTTCTGATAAAATCTATGAGAGGTTAACCGGTGAAGAAGGTTATTTTGATACGAGAATAATATATGTCTCGGAAAGTGGTCCAAAAAATCAAAGGATTAAAAAATTGGCAATAATGGATCAAGACGGGGCAAATACAAAATATTTAACTTTAGGAAATGAATTAGTTTTAACCCCAAGATTTAATCCTACAAACCAGATGGTAACTTATATGTCTTATTTTAGAAATATGCCCAGAGTTTACTTACTTGATATTGAAACAGGCACTCAAGAGGTTGTTGGAAATTTTCCTGGAATGACTTTTGCTCCAAGATTTTCACCTGATGGAAAAAAGATTGTTATGAGCTTTGCTAAAGACGGTAACTCTGATATTTACACAATGGATTTGGACTCAAGAGTAGTTGAAAGAATAACAGATCACTCATCAATTGACACTTCTCCTTCATTTTCACCAAATGGAAAATTTATTGCATTTAATTCGGACAGAAGTGGTTTGCAACAAATTTATGTTATGAGAAGTGACGGAAGCGGGGTAAAAAGGATTACTTTTGGAAATGGCATTTACGGGACTCCTGTTTGGTCACCTAGAGGAGATTTAATTGCATTCACAAAAATGCGAAAAGGAAAATTTTATATTGGAGTCATGAGAATAGACGGAACTGGAGAAAGATTATTAACAGAAAATTATTATCAAGAAGCACCTTCGTGGTCACCGAATGGGAGAGTTTTAGTTTTTTATAGAGAAACTAAATCAGGTACCAAAGGGGAGGGTTTTTCAGCTAAATTATGGTCAATAGATATTACAGGATACAATGAAAGGAGGCTTAAGACTGAAACAGATGCTTCTGACCCATCTTGGTCCTCTCTTTTATCAAAATAATCACTAAATTTAAGTAAAATAGACTTGAATAACTATTAATAATTTGAAATAAACCAGATAACAAACCCAGGGGATAAAATGACATTTAATAAGAATTTGAAAAAAATATTACTAGTAACATTTGCCACTTTAATTTTAAGTGCATGTTCAACAGCAAAAAAATCAGGTGATATAGACGGTGATGTATATACTGGAACAGAAACAGTAAAATACTTAGCATCTGGAGTACCTGACAGAATATTTTTCGCTACTAACAAATCTTCTTTAACTACTGCATCAAGATCAACTTTAAGAAAACAAGCAACATACTTGCGAAAAAACAAAAATCTTAATGTAACTATAGAAGGTCATGCAGACGAGAGAGGAACAAGAGAATATAACTTAGCACTTGGTGAAAGAAGAGCTAACGCAGCTAGAGATTATTTAATGACTTATGGAATTTCTGGAAAAAGAATCTCTGTAATTAGTTACGGTAAAGAGAAACCAGTTAATCCAGCTTCAACACCACTCGCATGGTCTCAGAATAGAAGATCTGTTACAGTTAAAGTAAATTAATATAAATTTTAACGAATATTAAGACCCCTTGATAAACTCTATCTTGGGGTCTTTTTTTTGCCATTTTATCAAAATAAAAATGAGTAATGTTATCTAATTTGAAATTTTATAAATTATTTTTGCCTATTGTAATTATATTTTTTGCAAGTTCAACTTTTGCTGAGGAAGATGAGATTTACTTAAAAGCAATTTCTGATCAAATTCAAGTTATAACGAAGGACCTAAAAACATTAGAAAAAGCTGTATATCAAAAATCAGATGTGGTTTCAAAAATGTCATCAAGCTCGATTAGTACCGATGGGCTTAACGAAGATATTATGACTAAGCATCTTTTAAAATTAAATGGGATAGAGGATCAATTTAGGGAACTTACAAATAAGTTCGAAGAAATTAATTTTAAATTAGATAAATTATCAAAACGAGTTACAAAAATTCAATCAGATGCTCAATTAAGATTCTCTGATTTAGAAAATGGGACATCTACCACAACAACAGAAAAGCAAATTGCTCTTCCAGGATCAAGTAAACCACAAGATTTCGGTGCAGCCCCAGCCTATGAAACTTCCAACTTACCAAAGGAACAGTCAATCAACTCTGTAGAAAGTGCTCAAACAGTTATTGCTGAAGAACCTGAAACGAGAGAATCTTTACTTCCTGACAAACCGGCTGAGGAGCAATATGACTTTGCAGTTAGTTTTATGAAAATAGGTGACTATGAAACAGCAGAATTTGCTTTGAAAGAGTTTATTGATAAAAATAAAGACCACGATTTAGCGGGCAGCGCACAGTACTGGTATGGTGAAACTTTTAGAATAAGACAATTATATTCTGATGCAGCTTCAGCGTACCTTGATGGATATCAAAATTACCCTAAAAGTAAAAAAGCCCCCGACAATCTTTTAAAGTTAGGAATAACTATGGTCCAATTAGGTGAAAAAGATCAAGGCTGTAAAATGATTTCTGGTATTAAAAAAGAATATCCAAAAGCCAACAAGTCTGTGTTACAAAAAGCTCAGTATGAGCAAAAAAAATTCAAGTGTAAGTCTTAATACAGGGTTAAAAGAATATAAAGACTTATCCAGTATATTTTTAAATTTTAAAAGCAAACTAGACTCTTTAAATAAAAAAAAATATTTAGTGGCTGTTTCGGGAGGTCCAGACAGCCTTGCTCTTGTAGCATTAACAAAAGCATACGCTGATGATAAAAAAATCAAGTTTTACTATGTTTTAGTAGATCATAATATTAGAAAAAATTCTGGCTTAGAAGCTAAAAAAGTTAAAAACCTTTTAAAAAGAAAAAACTTAAACTTAAAAGTTTTTGTTAATAAAAAAAAATTACTAAAAACACTCAGGCTGAGGCAAGAAATGTCAGGTACGATATTCTTAAAAACTTTTGTAAAAAAAACAATATTAAAGTTATTATAACTGCTCATAATTTAGAGGATCAAGTTGAAACTTTTTTAATAAGGCTTTCAAGAGGAAGTGGATTAAAAGGCCTATCTGCAATGAAAGTAATAAGTCAGATTAATAATGATTTAAGTTTGTTTAGACCTTTATTAGATGTTCAAAAGAAATTTTTAATTAAAATTTCTAAAACAATTTTTGGAATGTATTTTAAAGATCCTTCAAATAAAAATAAGAAATATTTGAGAACAAACGTAAGAAATTTAAAAAAACCTTTAGAAAAAAGTGGCATTAAATACGCGAAAATTTTTAAGTCAATTCAAAATTTATCCAATAGTAAAATAACTTTGGAGTCATATCTTAATAAAGTTATTAATGAATTAATTAAAAAACAAAATGGAGAGATTTTAATAAATTTTAAAAAGTATAAAGGACTAAACAACGAAACTAAAATAGCTCTTATCAATAAGTCAATAAAGAAATTGAAAAGTAACTACTATGATTTGAGATCTAGAAAAGTAGAGAATTTAATAAAGAATCTAAATAATCGTGGGTTTAAAAATTCTACCCTTGGAGGATGTGTTTTTTTTAAAAAAGGCGAAGATTTATGTTTAAAAGTCGAAAAACGCTAAATTTTCTTATCAAATTTGTTGCTTTTTGTCTTATTTACAACTCAATAAGTTTTAAAATATACTTGTTAATTATTAATTAGTGATTATTTAAAATATATGAATGTAAAAAATTTAATAATGTGGGTCATAATTGTCTTGCTCTCAGTTGGGCTTTTCAACATGTTTCAGGATCCAAATAAAATAGACTCTCAGAAAAGCTCCCTACCATTTTCTAATTTTTTAAACGAGGTTGATGCTGGAAGAGTTGTAGAAGTTCAAATTCAGGGAAATAATATTTCTGGGGTTTTAGCTGATGGAAATACATTCAAAACTTACTCACCAAATTATCCTGAGTTAGTAGATAAATTGTCTGCTAAAGGAGTGAGTATTGTAGCAAGTCCACAAGAGGATAAAATGCCCTCACTTTTAGGAATTTTACTGTCCTGGTTTCCAATGCTTTTGCTTATCGGTGTATGGATATTCTTTATGCGTCAGATGCAAGGAGGAAAAGGTGGAGCAATGGGATTTGGAAGATCCAAAGCAAAATTATTAAATGAAGCTCAAGGCAAAGTTACTTTTAACGATGTCGCGGGAGTTGAAGAAGCCAAGGAAGAAGTCGAAGAGATAGTTGAATTTTTAAAAGATCCAAAAAAGTTTAGTCGTTTAGGTGGAAAAATTCCTAAAGGCGCTCTTTTGATTGGACCTCCAGGGACCGGGAAGACTTTATTAGCTAAAGCTATTGCGGGCGAAGCTAATGTACCATTTTTTTCAATTTCTGGTTCAGACTTTGTTGAAATGTTTGTAGGTGTGGGAGCTTCAAGAGTTAGAGACATGTTCGAGCAAGGAAAAAAACATTCACCATGCATTATTTTTATCGATGAAATAGATGCAGTTGGTAGAAGTCGAGGAGCTGGATTGGGTGGAGGTAATGACGAAAGAGAACAAACCCTTAATCAATTACTTGTTGAAATGGATGGCTTCGATACTAATGAGGGAATTATTTTAATTGCAGCAACTAACAGACCAGATGTATTAGACCCGGCTTTATTAAGGCCTGGCAGATTCGATAGACAGGTAGTCGTAGGAAATCCAGATATAATTGGTCGAGAGGCTATACTAAAAGTACATGTCAAAAAAATTAGCACTGGACCAGATGTAAAACTAAGAACAATAGCAAGAGGGACCCCAGGATTTTCTGGAGCTGATTTAGCAAATTTAATTAACGAATCAGCCTTGCTTGCAGCAAGAAAAAATAAAAGAGTTGTTACAATGTCTGATATTGAAGAAGCTAAGGATAAAGTGATGATGGGAGCTGAAAGAAGATCAATGGTTATGTCAGAGGACGAAAAAAAACTTACTGCATATCATGAAGGAGGTCACGCGATAGTTGCTTTAAATGAAAAAGCATCTGATCCAATTCATAAAGCAACAATAATTCCAAGAGGTAGAGCATTAGGAATGGTTATGAGATTACCTGAAAGAGACCAATTGTCCGTTACAAGGGAAAAAATGTATTCCGATATAGCAGTTGCAATGGGCGGAAGAATAGCAGAGGAGATTATTTTCGGTCATGATAAAGTTACATCTGGTGCATCTTCAGATATAGACATGGCTACAAAAATGGCAAAGAATATGGTTACAAAATATGGGATGAGTAAAGAGTTAGGCCCCTTAGCTTACGGAGAAAATGAAGAAGAAGTATTTCTAGGAAGATCAGTAACTAAACAACAAAATATGTCTGAGGACACAGCTAAAAAGATTGATTTAGAGGTAAAAAAAATTGTAGACACAGGCTATGAGAGAGCTAGAAAAGTACTAACTGATAAAATTGATGATTTACATAAATTAGCTAAAGCTCTTTTAATTTATGAAACACTCTCAGGGGATGAAATAAGAGATTTAATCTTGAAGAATATTAAACCAACAAGATCTTTTAAAGAGGAAGATGAGGATAACGACAAAACGTCGTCTGCCCTTGGATCCCTAGGATTAAAACCAAAGCCAGCAGTTTAAAAATTATGAAAAAATATTACACTCGCGCGTGTAATTTTTTTTATGGTTCACACTCCAAAAAACTTGTTAAAAAAAAATTAGCACTACCTCTTTGTGGTGAAGCTAATATTTCATTTAATCAAATTGAAATCTACATCAGAAATAAAAAAAAAATTAAGTCAAAAATTATAGAAATCAAACATATTAAAAAATTACCTTTATTAATTAAAAAAAAAATATCTGGAGATTTGAAAAAGATTACTTCGAAAAGAGAATTTTTAAGAAAAAAAAATCATATATTAATGGGAATCTTAAATATGACTCCTGATAGTTTTTCTGATGGGGGAAAATTTAACTCATCAAACAAAGGTATTCGAAAGATTATTCAAATGAAAAACTCTGGTGCAGAAATAATTGACATTGGGGGAGAGTCTACAAGACCTGGATCTAAAATTATATCCCAAAAAAATGAGCTTAAAAGAGTAAAAAAAATTTTAGAACAATTTAAAAAAAAATTTCCTAAAACATTATTATCAGTGGACACAAGAAAATCTCTAGTTATAGATTTTTCAATAAAAAATAATGTAGATATAATTAACGATGTTTCCTGCTTTAAATTTGATCCAAAATCTTTTAGCTCAGTTAATAATAAGAATTTATGGAAAATAATTCATCATATGCAAGGAACCCCACAAACTATGCAGATAAATCCCTCATATAAACATGTTTTACTTGATATTTATGATTTTTTTGAAAATCAGATTAAAAGATTTAAACGAGACAAGTATAAAAGAAAAATTATTTTAGATCCCGGCATAGGTTTCGGAAAAAACCTGAAACATAATTTGATGATTTTAAAAAACATTTCAGTATTCCATTCACTTGGTTTTCCTGTATTAATCGGAACATCTAGAAAAAGATTTATTGGTCAAATTTCTGGTTCCTATGATACTAAAGAAAGAGTTGGAGGAACTTTATCATCAATATT
>MDTB01004111.1_pt1 | contig 12294 bp, 12 predicted proteins | sample 811161 | NCBI WGS metagenome assembly MDTB01 (sample SAMN05326650, study PRJNA326480) | marine metagenome | isolation source: seawater | place: Mediterranean Sea | collected 2009 | reverse complement strand
TTTTTACAAAAGGGCCCTTAGCTCAGTTGGTAGAGCACCTCCCTTTTAAGGAGGGTGTCGATGGTTCGAGTCCATCAGGGCTCACCAAAAATTTAAACTGGTGGGTACTCAAGAATTATTTTATTAATCCAACCTTTTAAGTTCTCAATTCTATTTTGACTTGAAGGGTGCGTGCTTAAAAATTGAGGAGGTTCCTTACCTTTGTTAGCCTTCTGCATTCTTTCCCACAATTTGTATGATTCTGTAATATTAAAACCGGATAGAGATGAAAATATTAATCCCAAATAATCAGCTTCAGTTTCCTGTTTTCTACCAAATGGATTCATTACACCAAGTTGAAAAATATCCATTCCAGTTGCACGACCAACAGTATTCCTAGTTCTATTAATCGCACCTCCCAAAAAAATATCTGCGACTTGAGTTCCCAAATTAACTGCCATTGCTTGACTCATTCTTTCAACAGAGTGTTTCGCCACCGCATGAGCAATTTCGTGACCCATAATAGTAGAAAGACCACTATTGTTCTCTGCGACTTTTAAAATTCCAGTATACACAGCTATTTTCCCGCCTGGCATACACCATGCATTTTTAACTTTGTCATTATTAACTAACACGTATTCCCATTCAAAATTTTTTGTAGGATCAACCCCATCCTTTTCAATGAAAAAACTTGTAACAGATTTTTCTATTTTCTTTCCAATTTCAATAATATTTTTTAAATCTTTACCATCCTTAATTAATTTAGCTTTAGATTTAAAATTATTGTATGCACCTGCAGCTTGCTTGTTGATAAAAGATTCGGGGTAAATAGTAAGTTGTTTTCTATCTGTTATAGGTACAGTTGAACAAGAGGCTAGAAGTCCACAGCAACTACCACCAAATAATTCAAGAAATTTCCTTCTACTTATGGTATAAGAATTTTTCATTGATGATCACTAATTTAACATTTAAACACTTTTTATTAAGTTTTATCAATAAGCAAAATGACAACAAAAAAGAGTAAAAAATCCATACTATCAAGAATTAGAAATTACTTTATTACAGGTATATTGGTTTTGATTCCAATCGGTATAACTCTGTACTTAACTATTTTTTTAATTAAACTCTCTTACAAATTAATACCAAAAGAAATTAATCCTGACCGTTTTTTACCATATGAAATTCCTGGATTAGAAATTTTGATTGCTTTGTTTTTGATTACATTTATTGGGTGGCTATCATTAACATTTATAGGAAAAAGATTGGTTTTAATTCTCGAGGGTGTATTAAATAGAATTCCCATTTTAAGAACTATTTATTCATCAGCTGAACAATTAATAGAAAATTTTTCTCAAGATAAAAAAAATAAAAAAAGTGTAGTACTTGTTCAATATCCTAGACAAGGCATTTGGGCAGTAGGTTTTGCAACTAAAGAAAATACCGGTAAAATTAAAAATGCAATTGGCCAAGATACTATAAATGTTTTTGTTCCTACAACTCCCAACCCAACTAGTGGCTTTTTGTTAATGTTTCCTAAAAATGATGTAATTTATCTAGATCTTACTTTCGAAGAAGCTTCAAAATTTATTGTTTCAGCGGGTAGTATAAATCCATAAATTTAACTTTCAATTTCAGAAACAATCTCAGCTCTATCATAAAGTTTTAATAAAACTTCAAAATTCTTAATATCTTTAGAGTTTTGCTTTTTTATTTGTGTCTCTGCTAAAGTGAATAATTCTTTATGATGGATAGGATCGGCAAATCTAAAATTTTTTATTCCACTTTGTTGAAAACCCAATATATCTCCATGACCTCTTAATTTTAAATCTTCCTCAGCAATAACAAAACCATCATTAGTTGATTTTAAAATTTTCAATCTTTTTTTTGCATTCTCACTTAATTTATCTTTGTACAAAAGTATACAAATCGATCTTTCACAACCTCTTCCAACTCTCCCTCTTAATTGATGTAATTGGGATAATCCAAACTTATTAGCATTTTCAATTAAGATTGTATTTGCACTAGGTATGTCAATACCAACTTCGATAACCGTAGTACTAACTAATATATTTATTTTTTTATTTATAAAATCTTTTATAACTAAATTTTTATCAAACTCATTTAAACTCCCATGAATCAAACCAACTTTATTAGGGAACAAATCTTTAATTGAATTAAATTTATTTACAGCAGAAGTAAAATTAAGTTTTTTTGATTTTTCAATTAGTGGACAAACCCAAAATATTTGGTTATTTTTTTTAACCTGTTCTTTTAGAATTGGAATAATTTCATTTATTTTATTCTCTGGTTTTACATAAGTAAGTATTTCTTTTCGTCCTTTTGGCTTTTCCAATAGTCTAGAAATATCCATATCTCCATAAATAGACATCATCATTGTTCTTGGTATCGGTGTAGCTGACATTAATAACACATCACAATTAGGCCCTCCTTTTTTTGCAAGAGCCATCCTTTGTTTAACACCAAACTTATGTTGCTCATCAATTATTATTAATCCAAGATTTTTAAATTTAATTTTTTTTTGAAAAAGTGAATGTGTTCCAATAATTAAATTAATTTTTCCTGTTTTTAGATCGTCTAATATTCTTTTTTTGTCCGGAGTATTTGAAGTTAATAATTCGATATTAATATCAAGATTTTTAAATAATTTTTTTGCTTGATAATATTGCTGTTTAGATAAAATCTCAGTAGGCGCCATGTAAGCTACCTGAAATTTAGACTTACATACTTTGGCCGCCAATATAATAGACAATATCGTTTTTCCAGATCCCACATCTCCCTGTAAAAGTCTAAACATTCTAAAATTTGATTTTGCATCGTTGTCTAATTCTTTTAAAATTTTTTTTTGTCCATCTGTTAAATTATATGAAAAGTTCTTTAAGATTTCGAACTCAATATTATTATTATAATTTTTTATTTTATATTTTTTGCTTTTAATAAGCCTTCTATTTTTAGCAAGCATCAAAAGGTTAGAAAAAACTTCGTCATAAGCAATTCTCTTATAATCTTGGGAAAGAATATCAATCTTATTTTTTGGACTATGCAAATTTACAAAAGTCTTATGTATCTTCTTAAAGTTATTATTTTTTAAAAAACTATTACTATGCCAATCATTTAAATTATCTAATTTTATAAGAGTATTTTTAATTAATTTTCTGTAAATCTTTTCCGTTATACCCTCAGTTAAAGAATACTTGGGAAATATTTTAAGTATTTCGGAACTATCCTCAATTAATTTTACGTATGTTGGATTTGTAATTTGATAATTATTTTTGTAATAATTTATTTTTCCGCTAATCAACACAGTTTTTTTAATTGGTAAAATTTTTCTGATATAAAATTCATTACTATTAAAAAAAATAATATTAATTTTATTTTCACCACTACTGCAGATTACTTTATTTGGAAGGTTTCTGATTCTAGGAAAATTGTATTTATTTACCTCAACTTTAATATTGGCCAATTTACCAATTTCTAATTTATCCAGACTAGAAATTTTAGTTCTATCAACTATTTCGTATGGTAAATCAAACAACAAATCTTTGACTTTTTCTATATTTTTTTTTTTTAAATAAAGTTTTAACTTTTTACCAACACCTTTGATGGTAGATATGTCTTTAAACAAAAAATTATTAATATTATTTTCCATATAAATTTAATATATTCACTTATAAAATATGCTTAAAATAGATGCACTGAAAAAAAAAATAAAATATAGATCTGAATATAGAGGTATAAAAGAAATGGATTTAATACTTGGTAATTTTGTTAAAAAATATGTTAATTCATTTTCCTATGATGAATTAAGAGATCTTTATAATATTCTTGAAAAAGATGACGACACAATTTTAAAGTGGTATTCGAATCTTAATGATTCTAATGAAATACCAGAAAATACTGTTAGCAAATTATTAAAAAATTTTAAGTTGTAGCAATGGCGGAGAGGGTGGGATTCGAACCCACGAATGAGTAAACCCATTGCTAGTTTTCAAGACTAGTGCTTTCAACCGCTCAGCCACCTCTCCTAAACTATAGCTAGATTATTGTTTATATATCAAAGATTTCAAAAGTTCAGCAATACAATAATTTTATAGAATGTAAAAAAATATTGGAATATAAGCTTAAAATGAAAAAGATTAGTATAATTATCATCATTATTTTAATAAACAGTGCACAAAATCTTAATGCTAGTCAGGATTTTAATTATTGGTTAGATAATTTTAAAAGGGATGCCATCAAAAAAGGTATTACAAAAAAAACAGTTGATGAAGTGATGAACCAGGCTGTTTTTTTACCTAAGGTCATTGAATACGATAGATATCAACCTGAATTCTACGAAGATACCTTCACTTATATTAAAAAAAGATCAAACAAAGAAAAAGTTAAAAAAGGCTTGTCTCTATACAAGAAAGAAAAAGAAATAATTGAACAAATTGAAAAAAAATATTCAGTTGAAAAGGAATTGCTCCTAGCTCTAATGGGTATAGAAACTAACTTTGGAAAATATTTGGGTAAAATGGATATTGTTTCCTCTTTAGCAACACTAAGCTTTGATAAAAGAAGAAGTGCTTTTTTTACAAATGAACTCTTAGTTTTACTTAAACTTATAGACGATAAAATTGTAGAAAAAGATATACTTTACGGCTCATGGGCAGGGGCGTTTGGCAATTTTCAATTTATGCCTTCGACAATAAATAATTATGCAATTGATTATAATGATAATTCAAATATTGAACTTAAAAAAATAGATGACTCTTTTGCATCTGCAGCAAATTATCTGAAACGAATTGGATGGAGTAAAAGTAAACCTTGTTTTTATAGAGTAAAACTTACACAAGATATTCCTATAAAGTACTTGAATAGTTCGGCAAGAAAAATAACAAATAAAAAAAAAGTTAAGTTCTTTAAAAAATATTTCAAATCAAATAATTTAGATTTTTTAGATGATAATTTAATTTCAGCTATCGTAACACCCGATAAGGATATAATTCCGGAAGCTAAAAATTTAGAACCAGCGTATATAGTGTTTGATAATTATGAATTAATTTTAAAATGGAACAGATCATTAAGATTTGCTTTAGCAGTGTGTACCTTAAAAAACAAATTTAAAAATGAAATTTAAAATCTTATTATTATTTTTTTTTATCTCATCATGTATTACTGCTAATCAAAGCAAAACTTCTTTCAATCCATACACTTCAAAAGGTTTTGTTTTAATTTATGATGATGATGATTTTGTAGATAAAATAGTTTCTAAAAAGTTAGATAACAGTGAGTTACAAATTGCTCACAATGCTCTAAAAACAAATACACTCTTAATATTAACTAATCCAGAAAATAAAAAAACAATTGAACTAAAAATTACAAAAAAAGCTAACTATCCTGACTTTTTTAAACTTTTAATTTCTAAAAAAATTGCTAATGATTTAAATTTGGATAAAGAGTTTCCATATTTAGAAATAAATCAACGAATTAAAAATAAATCTTTTATAGCAAAGAAAGCCGAGACATCCTTGGAAGAGAGAAATGTTTTAGAAAAAGTCCCAGTATCCAAGATTAAAATTGACAATATATCGAACGATATAAAACAAACAAAATTTAAAAATGCTAAAAAACAAAAAAGATTTAACATTTTAATAGGTGAGTTTTACTCAAAAAAAACAGCAATTAATCTTAAAAATATATTGGGAAAAAATTATGTTAATAAGAAATTTTTAAATATCGAAATATTAGGAAACAGCACATTTGCATTAACCGCTGGTCCTTACAATTCAATTAATACTTTAAAAAGAGATTACTTTGAGTTAAATAGATATGGGTTTGAGGATCTTGATATAAAACAATATGATTAAAAAAATTCTTTTATTATTAAGTCTAAATTTATTTATTTTAACAAATTTAGCTGCATCTCCTAAAATAGAAGCCAAAACTTCAATTTTGATAGATTATAATTCTGGAAAAATTTTACATGAATTAGAGCCAGATATGTCTATATATCCCGCATCGATGACTAAAATAATGACTTCAATTATTGCATTTGATTTGCTTAAAAAAGAAAAATTAAAATTGGATGATGAATTTATCGTTTCCGAAGGTGCCTGGCGTATGTCAAGAAGTGGTTACTCGTCAATGTTTATTATGTTGAACGATAAAGTTTCTGTTGAAGATCTATTAAGAGGGATAATTGTTGTATCAGGTAATGATGCCTGTGTAACATTAGCGGAAGGTATCGCTGGATCTGAATCAAACTTTGCTGAAATGATGAATGAAAAAGCTGAGGAAATAGGATTAACAAATACAAATTTTACTAATTCCTCAGGTCTTAATGATCCAGATAATTATTCAACCGTTCGTGATATTGCTTTAATGTCAGAATATCTTATTAGAAACTTTCCAAATTATTATGAGTATTTTAAAGAAAAAGAATTTACTTGGGATAGAACTGGTGGAGATCCAATTACACAAGGTAACAGAAACCCTTTGTTGTATAAAAATGTAGGATCTGATGGTGTTAAAACAGGTTATTTAGCAGTTGAAAAGTATTCATTGGCAGCAACAATAAAAGGGGAAGAGAGAAGAATCATTTCTGTTGCAAGTGGCTTCGAAACAAAACAAAAAAGATCTACTGAAACACTTAAATATATAAATTGGGGATTTAGAAATACTAATACATACAAAATAGCTGAAAAAAATATTCCTAATTTCGTTTTTGATGTTTGGTTAGGAAAAAAAAACAAAGTTTTAGGTTATTCTAAGGAAGATCTTTACTTAACAATCAGTAAAAAAAATTTAAAAGATATAAAGGTTACTCTGAACTATACGGGTCCATTAAAAGCCCCAATTAACCAAGATCAAGAAATTGGCAAATTACTCATCGAAGTAAATGATGATGAAAAAGTAATACCAATCTATTCTTCCGAAAAGGTAAAAAAAGTTAATTTTATTAAAAGTCTTTTTTTGTCTTTTAATTATATGATTTGGGGAGATGTTTAAAAAAAAACCTCTCTTTATAGTTTTTGAAGGAATAGAAGGCTCAGGTAAGTCCTATTTGAGTAGAAAGTTATTTAAAAAACTTTTGAAAGAAAATATTTCAACAATTTTAACAAGGGAGCCTGGTGGAACAAAGAGAGCCGAACTTATTAGAAATGTTATCCTTCAAGATTATTTTGGAAAAAAAAATAAAGAGAAATTTGATAAATATACTGACACATTATTATATCTTGCAGCAAGGAATGAACATGTTCAAAATGTTATTAAACCATCTCTTTATAATAAAAAAATAGTAATTTGTGATAGATTTATAGACTCTACAATTGCGTATCAAGTTTATGGGAAGGGTGTTAAATTAAAATTCATAGAAAATATACATAAAGAAATAATAAACAAATTAAAACCTGACCTAACCTTTGTATTAACGGTTAATTTAAAAGAATCATCTAAAAGATTAAAAAAAAGAAAATCTAATAATAGATATGATAATTTTTCAAAAAGATTTTATATAAATGCGCAACAAGCTTTTGTTAAAATAGCTAAAAAAAATCCAAAAAAATATTATGTTATTGATAACTCTAAAAATAACAAAGAAATTGAAAATAAAATTTTTAATATTGTCATTAAAAGATTAAAAAAATGAAAAATAAATACATAGATAAATTTAATCCTACTTATTCAAACGAGTTATATGGATATAACACGCTATTGAAAGACTTAATCACTCTTTCTCAAAATGAAAATATTCCAAAAGTGCTTATGTTTTCAGGGGAAAAGGGTCTTGGAAAATTTACTTTAGCATTACACTTTATTAATTATTTTTTTACTTCAAAAGAAGCTCAATATCCATATGATTTTAAAAATAAAATTATTCATGAAAGTAATATTTTTTATAATAAAATACTTAATAACATTAATGAAAATTATATTTATCTTGGTAGTAAAGAGGGGAAAAGTGTAAGCGTTGATGATATTAGAGGTATAAAGAAAAAATTTAGCAACACTTCATTAAATAGCTTTCCAAGATTTACCATTCTTGATGACGCAGATCAATTAAATAAAAGTTCAGCCAACTCATTGCTTAAACTTATTGAAGAACCTTCCAAGTTCAATTATTTTATTTTGATAAACAATCAAAGAAGTAAAATTATTGAAACATTAAAATCTAGATCAATAGAATTTAAAATTTACTTAAAAGGCAGTGAGAAACATGAAATATTTAATAAATTAGCAACTAAGCATAACGTGAATCTTTCTATAAACTCAGATCTTATTTCAAAAACATCACCGGGTATATTATTAAGAGTCTTGAACAGTATTGAAGAAAACAGCATTAAAATAAATAATTCTTTTTTTCAAAATACCGAAATCTTGTTGGAAAAATATAAAAAGGAAAAAGATCATGCTTTAATTGATACGGTTAAATTTCTTTTTCACTTAGATTTATACAATAAACTTAAAAAAAAGAGTGTTAATTTTATTAAATTAAACTTTTTTAAAAATAAAATAAATAAACTTTTGTACAATTTTGAGAATTTTAATTTGTCTAGAAACTTGGTTTTAGAGAATTTAAAAAATTTAGATGTCTAAAAAAAATTTTTATATTACAACACCAATATATTATCCATCTGGAAAGCCTCATATGGGGCATGCTTACTCTAGTATTATTGCTGATGTTATAGCAAGATTTAAGAGGATTGACGGTTTTCATGTTCATTTTTTGACTGGTACCGACGAACATGGTTTAAAAATTCAAAGAGAAGCAAAAAAAAACAATAAAGATCCCAAAACTTTTTGTGATGAAATAAGTGCTACTTTTAAAAACTTGACTAAAATATTAAACTTATCAAATAACGATTTTATAAGAACTACTGAAGAGAGACATTATAAATCAGTTGAAGATATTTGGAAGAAATTAGAAAAATCTGGTGATATTTATCTAGATAAATATAGCGGGTGGTACTCTGTTTCTGATGAAGCTTATTATGACGATGAAGAAATTGAAGAGATAAATGATACTAAAATCTCAAAAATATCAGGTTCAAAAGTTGAGTGGGTAGAGGAGGAGTCTTATTTTTTTAAATTATCAGCTTGGGAAAAAAATCTTTTAAAATTTTATGATGATAATCCAAATTTTATACTTCCATCATCAAGGAAAAATGAGGTAATTAATTTTGTTAAAAAAGGTCTTAAAGATTTGTCGGTTAGCAGAACATCGTTTACATGGGGAATACCAGTTCCTAGTAACAAAAAACACGTAATTTATGTCTGGCTTGATGCTCTTACTAATTATATCAGTGCATTAAATTTTCCAGATGTAAAAGACAAAATGTACTTAGATTTTTGGCCTGCAGATATCCATATAATAGGAAAGGATATACTGAGATTTCATGCAATTTATTGGCCGGCATTTTTAATGGCGGCAAAAATTGAGCCGCCAAAAAGAGTGTACGGACATGGTTGGATATTGTCAGATGACAAAAAGATGTCAAAGTCATTAGGAAATATACTGGACCCAATAGAAATAATAAGCAATTTTGGAGTAGATCAATTGAGGTATTATTTAATTAAAGAAGTTTCTCTCGGTAATGACGGTAGCATTTCATTATTAAATTTAAAAAACTGCATAAACAATGATCTCGCAAATAATTTTGGAAATTTATGTCAAAGAGTGTTTTCTTTTTTAGAAAAAAATAATTCATCAAAGATTCCAAAACCAGATAAATTTAATAAAGATGATATTAAATTAATAGACGAATTAATAAAAAAAGTTCCAAAACTCAATCAATTAATGGATAAGCAAGATTTAAACTTATATGTGAAAGAGGTTATAAATTTATCATTTAATTCAAATAAGTATTTTAATGACCTTGAGCCCTGGAAATTAAAAAAAACAAATTTAAAAAGAATGAATACAGTTCTTTATTGTATATTAAATCAAATTAGGTCTATTGGTATTTTACTTTATCCAATCATGCCGCAATCTATTGAGAAAGTATTTCAAATATTGAATTTAACTAAAAATGACATAATGTTGGAAAATATTAAAAATTTTAATTTTTTAAAGCCTGACACAAGTATTAATAAAACTAAAATTTTGTTTAAAAAAATTGATAGTGACTAAAAATATTTTAATATTTAGAACCGATAGAATAGGGGATCTTTTAATAACATGCCCCTCAATCAAAACTATTAAAGAATACTTCCCAGATTCAGAGGTGACTATTATCGCATCTAAAATGAATTATGATTATGCCAAAACATTTAAGTTTATTGATAAATTTTATATGTTCCCGAGTAAAGGTCTATTTAAGAAGATATTTTTTTTTAATAAAATTAAAAAAAAAAAATTTGATTATATTTTTCTTTTTGATGGTAAGGACAGATCCATTCTACTTTCATGTTTAATCAAAAGTAGCTCTAAAGCTGCTAAAATTGTAAATAAAAAACAAGCTTATTTATGCAAATTGTTTAACATAAAAAGTTCTTTTGATAACTTTGGTAATAATCTCAACGCTCTTCACCAAGATTTATTAATATATTCTGGGATAAACACAAAAATAAAAAATTATGACTATTTACAATCAAAAAATGATAATTATTTTTCTAATAAAATTCCTATTAATGATTATATACATGTTCATCTTGATGAAAAATGGTTTAGTTCTACGTATATAAAAACATATAAGGATATTAATCCATCTTTTGATCAATTTAATAATTTTATAAATTCATTATCAAAGAAAAATAATATTTTAATTACAACTGGTTTAATCTCTAACAACTTAATTGATAGGCTTTTAAATGAATCGAAAGCCAAGATAGGTGATAATATTTACACATATAACCTAAGTGATAATATAATCATTGTTTTTAAACCTACATTATTAGATTTGGAGTCATTATTAAGAAAGACCAAAATTTTAATATCTTGCCATGGAGCTCTTACACATGTTGCAGCGAGTTTAAATGTTAAAATAATTGATATTGTAGAAAAATCTAGTGATGAGCTAGTAAAGAGATATAGCCTTTATATTAAAAAATATTACAAAGTATATAGAGATAATTTTAAAAATTTAATTCAAAATATTAACCAAAAAATATGATTTTTCTTGAAAAGTTTAATAATATTAAAAATATAAGGTTTGAAATGTTCAAAAAAGTTTTTGATATATCTTTACATAGAAAACATAAGACAATTGTTGAAACCGGCACCTCCAGAGGCAAGATTAAATTTTTTTTTTTAAAAAAATATAATTGGAAGGACGGTATGAGTACTCCAATGTTTGGTAGTTATGCAAAGTACATTAAAGGTCATCTATATACATGTGATATTTCAGAAGACAATATAAATAAAGCAAAAAGTTTTACAAAAGAATTTTCCGAATACATATCATTTCATATAGATGATAGTCTCTCATTTTTAGAAAAATTTGATAAATCAATTGATCTTTTGTATCTTGATTCTTTAGATGGACACAATCCCGAATTAGCCTCAAAACATCAATTAAGTGAAGCAAAGATTGCAATTAATAAACTAACACGAAGATCATTAATTTTATTAGATGATAAAGGATCTAAAACAAATTTATCCATAGATTTTTTATTAAAAAATAAATTTAAAATAATATTTGAGACTGAATATCAAGTTTTACTTAGCAAATAATAATGATTAACCATTTTAAAGATATATTAAGTTTATTTAATCGTAAAAGAAAATCAAAAAAAATATCTTACTCCCAAACTGGCATTGATCTTATATTAAATAGTATTTTTAAAAACAAAAAAAAAGGCTTTTATATTGATGTAGGATGTAATCATCCAATATTTAACAATAACACTTATTTGCTTCACAAAAGAGGGTGGATTGGTATTAATATTGATCTTGATAAAGATTGTATAAGATTATTTAATAAATTTAGAAAGAACGATTTAAATATAAATTGCGCCCTGTCTTCAAAAAGTACTACAAAGGATTTATATTTTTATCATAATAAATCACCATTAAATACTCTTAATAAGAATATTTCTAATAAACAAAAAGCTAAATTACAAAATGTAATTAAAGTTAATACAAAAACGTTAAATGAAATACTTACAAATGAAAATTTAAACAATAAATTGATCGATGTTCTGTGCATTGATGTAGAGGGCCACGAATTAGATGTTATTAAGGGTCTAGATTTAAATCTGTATAAACCAAAAATCGTCGTTTTAGAGTTTCTAGATACTGAAATTAATAATTTGGAAGTTAAAAATTTAAATATTGATAATGTCCTAAATTCCGAAATATATAAATTTATGATA
>MDTB01218119.1_pt1 | contig 12295 bp, 7 predicted proteins | sample 811161 | NCBI WGS metagenome assembly MDTB01 (sample SAMN05326650, study PRJNA326480) | marine metagenome | isolation source: seawater | place: Mediterranean Sea | collected 2009 | reverse complement strand
GGCAAATATGGAGATAAAAAAAGCATATAAAGATCAATGGAGCACAATAGCTATTGGGCTTCCACAGATCAGCGCTAATGCCAATTATCAAAATTTTATTGAATTACCCACTTCCTTAATTCCAGCACAGTTTTTTGGTGGGAATGAAGGTGATTTTGCTGAAGTTCAATTTGGAACTCCTCAAACTATGACTGGAGGAGTTACTATTCAACAGCTAATCTTTGATGGATCCTACATTGTTGGATTAGAAGCATCAAAGATTTTTTTGATGATCTCTGAAAATGTCTTCGAAAAAACACTGATTGAAGTAAGAAAGAACATTGTAAACACTTATTCCTCTGTATTATTAGCTCGTGAAAATATTCGGTTTTTAGAAAAAAATAAAAAAAATCTCAACGACAATCTAAAAGAATTGGATCAACTATTTAAGAATGGTTTTGAGGAAGAAGAGAGTGTAGAACAACTTCGACTAACATTATCTGGTGTAGAAACTCAATTGAGATATGTAAAAAACTTGGAACGAATAACACTTAAGATGTTAAAACTCTTAATGGGATTTCCAACTGATTCTCCTTTATTTCTATCTGACACTCTAGAAAAACTAACTAATGAAAGTCTTTTTAAGATGGAGGTCCCAAAAAATTTAACTCTGAGTAACAATATCGATGTAAAAATTGCAGAAAATAATCTTCTATCTGAAACTTTACTCTACAAATACGAGCGCTCTAAAGGGCTCCCACGGTTATCAGCTTTTTTAAATGGAAACTACACAGGGAATAGTGAAACCTTCTCTTTTACAGAATCAAGACAAAAGTGGTTTGGAGCTGCTTTATTTGGAATTAACTTACAGATACCTATTTTTAGTTCTCTTCGCAGAAGCGTTCTTACACAAAAAGCAAAAATCTCTGTATCCCAGGCAGAAAAGGATCTAACCGAAACACAAGAGCGAATATCTATTGAAGTTCAGGCTGCAGAAAATGAGTATAAATTAGCTGTAGAAAACTATTTTACCAATAAAGAAAATTTAGCATTAGCCGATAGAATTCAGCAAAAAAATCAAACAAAATATTTTGAAGGAGTTGCAAGTTCTTTTGAGCTAAGAGAAGCTCAATTACAACTGTATAATGCTCAAAACAACTATATCAAATCTATTCAAGATGTAATACAAAAAAAAATATCTCTTGAAACACTTCTAAATACATCTAACTAAAAATCATGAAAAAAATAATATCCCCATTAAGTCTAATCTTATTATTTATAACGTGTTCTCAACAAAGTACTGAAAGTTCAGACAAGAGTCTTGTAGAAGATAATGATTTGGCGGAATTAATTACTAAGAGAACTTATTACACAAAACAAATCAATGATTTAAGTCTTGAATTAGAAAATATTAATAGTGCTATTGATGCATTGGGTGGAACAGAAAAAAGACAACTAATAACTGCATTTAAATCTAAAAAGCAGCCCTTTGAACATCAACTTGAAGTTCAGGCAAATATCAAAACACGTCAAAATGTACTTATTTATCCAGAATTTGCAGGGCGACTAATAAAATTAAAAGTAGAAGAAGGTCAAAAAGTAAAAAAAGGAACCCTTTTAGCAATAATTGAAGATGCAGGGTTAAAAGATCAACTAGATCAAATAAAATTACAACTAGATTTAACTAAAACTACTTTTGAGCGAACTAAGAGGCTTTGGGATCAAAAAATTGGTTCAGAAATGATGTATTTAGAAGCTCAAACAAGATATAAAGCTGCAAAAAAACAGGTTTCACAAATAAGACAACAACTTGCAAAAACTAAAATTTATGCTCCATTTAGTGGTGTTATAGATCAAATTCCTGCGCGTTTAGGTAGTAACCTTATTCCAGGGGTCACTCCTGTATTACGGATTGTGAACCTTAACAGTATGTTTGCAGAATCCGATGTTCCAGAAAATTATCTTCCTAATATAACTAAAGGAAGCAAAGCTACTGTAAACATACCTGCATTAAATCTGGTTCAAAAAACACAAGTTCACCAAACAGGAAACTTTATTTCGGCAACCAACAGAACATTTCGAGTAGAAGCAAGATTAGAAAATCCAGAAGGAATTATCAAACCTAACCTAAACGCACGTTTAAGTATTATAGATTATTATAATCCTGAAGCTATAATGATTCCACTAAGAGTTATTAGAGAAAATGCTAATGGTCAGCCCTATGTTTTTATCTTATCTAATCCCGAAAAAGATAACGGTTACACGACAGAAAAACGAATGATAGTCTTAGGTAAAAGTAAAGAAGAAATGATAGAAATCCTTGAAGGAGTAACAATAGACGAGCTTATTGCTGATGAAGGGGTGAGCCTTTTAGTTTCTAATCAAAAAGTTAAAAGAATTCTGGAAAAATGATTGAACAAAAAAATACTCCCAAAATCAAAGAGTTTTTATTCTCTTCCTGGGCCATAGAACATAAAACTGTTATTTATGTAATAATGTCCCTCTTCTTCATTTTGGGGATTTCTTCTTACTTCACAATGCCAAGAGAAGCATTCCCAGAAATTAATGACACTAAAGTTTTTGTAAGCACTGTTTATCCTGGTAATACCGCTGAGGATATAGAACGAATTGTAACGGATCCTTTAGAAGAGGCCCTTAAAGGTGTATCAAACTTAGTTGAAATTCGCTCTACCTCCTCTGAAGATTTTTCGGTTATTGATGTGGAGTTTGACGAAAACATTACTATCGACGATGCAAAACAGAAGGTTAAAGATTTAGTAGATGGAATTACATCGGGGCCAGATTGGCCTGTTTTTAACAATGCTAAGGTGGAGCCAAACATATTTGAATTAGACTTTTCAGAATTTCAGCCAATTCTAAATATTAGTTTAATTGGAGACTATCCTATTGAGCAATTGAAATCATATGCAGAAAAAATACAGAATCGTATTGAACAATTATCCCAAATAAAAGAGGTCAATATTCGTGGAATTCAAATCTTTGAGGTTGAAGTCGCTGTAGATATATACAAAATGACTGCCGCAAAAGTTTCATTTAATGATATTTTAGGTGCAATCTCTCAAGAAAATTCAACAATTTCAAGTGGAAATTTAGTTATGGGGGGGCAAAGACGAAATATTCGTTTAACTGGAGAAATTGAAAATCCTGACGAACTTAAAAATTTTGTTGTTAAGACAGATGGAGGGCCAGTTTATTTAGGAGAAGTCGCTAATATTAGTTTTAAAGAAAAGGAAGCAACCTCGTTTGCTCGTTCTTTTGGTCAAAAAGCAGTACTCCTTGATGTTGTTAAAAGAGGTGGAAAAAATCTAATTCTTGCTTCTGAAGAAATCAGGAAAATTGTAGGTGACCTAAAAAAAACTGGTTTCCCTAAAGATATAAAAGTTACCATTTCAAATGATTTATCTAACATCACACTAAATCAGGTAAATGAATTAGTAAACAGTATAATCTTTGGAGTTTTGCTAGTAGTTGCAGTGCTTATGTTTTTTTTAGGTTTTAGAAACGCCTTATTTGTAGGTTTTGCAATACCAATGTCAATGTTTATGTCATTTATGATCCTTTCTGCACTGGGATACACTATGAATACGATGGTACTTTTTGGTCTGGTTATGGGATTAGGAATGTTAGTAGACAATGGGATTGTTGTTGTTGAAAACGTTTATCGTTTAATGGAAAAGGAAGGAATGTCTCGAATTAGAGCTGCTAAAGCAGGAATTGGTGAGATTGCGTTCCCAATTATAGTTTCAACAGCAACGACAATTGCCGCTTTTATTCCTCTTGGAGCTTGGCCCGGATTAATGGGAGAGTTCATGATTTATTTCCCAATAACTCTTTCTGTAGTTTTAGGGTCTTCACTAATCGTTGCGATCTTTTTTAACTCCATGCTTGTGTCTCAATTTATGGAGATTAAAGAACGAGAAATTAGTACTAAATCTCTATGGAGACTAACCCTTATCTTAGGCGGCCTTGGAATTATCCTATTATTTGGTAGTCCAAATGTTAGAGTCTTTGGGAATCTAATGGTCCTAACAACTATATTGTTTTGGATGTACAAGTTTTTTATTAAGGATTGGGCAAATACTTTTCAAAATACCTTTTTAGTTAGTCTTGAAGGCGGTTACCGCAAATTCTTAAGTTATGCGCTTAATGGCTATAATCCAATATTTTTTCTTGGAGGTACGTTTTTTTTGTTGTTTATGTCATTTGTTTTAATGGCGATTTTTCCTCCTCGCGTAGAATTTTTCCCAGAAAACCAGCCTCAACAAATTTTAGTTTTCATTGAATATCCCGAAGGAACAGCTATTGGAAAAACAAATATTACAACTCAAAGAATTGAAAATTTAATTTTTAAGGTTATAGCAGATCCAAAATACAATGAAGAAGATTTTAATCTTTTAGTGGAATCTGGTATTGCTCAAGTGGGTGAAGGAGCTGGAAATCCATTTGTTGATAATGGAAACACAAACGAGCTCCCCCATAAAGGGAAAATCACATTGACAATGCGAGAGTTTAAATTACGTGGCGGAGTTTCCAGCGAAGCCTTGAGAAAAGATATACAACAACAATTAGAAGGAAAGTTTCCAGGAGTTGCAATTTCAGTTGAAAAAGATGCTAATGGTCCTCCAGCTGGATATCCTATTACAATTGAAATAACTGGTGAAAATTATTTGGGCTTAATCCAAACTGCAGAAAATATGAAGGACTATCTCAACCTAATAAATATATCCGGTGTTGAAGAACTAAAAATTGATGTAAACAAAAATAAACCAGGTGTTCAACTAAATATTGATCGTGAAAAAGCAGGTGAACTTGGAGTTTCAACGTCCCAAGTTGGTCAGCTATTAAGGAGTTCTCTCTTTGGAACCAAAGCAGGAATTTTTAAAAAAGATGGTGATAATTATGAAATTAATGTTCGTTTTAATAAAGCTAACCGATATGATAAAAATGCATTATATAATCAAAATATAATTTTTAGAGATCCTGCAAATGGGCAGATTAAAGAAATTCCCGTAACATCTCTCATTGAGAAAAAAAATATAACCAGCTTTAATGCCATTAAACATCGCCAACTTAATAGAGTAGTCACACTTTACTCTTCAGTTTTAGCAGGCTTTAATGCTAATGCAGTAGTGGATGAAGTAAAAAATGCATTGATAAGCTATGAATTACCTAAGGATGTTCAGTTCAAATTTTCTGGAGAAATTGAAGAACAAGAAAAAAACATGTCATTCCTTTCCAATGCTTTGTTGGCTGCCTTAGGCTTAATCTTGCTACTCTTAGTATTTCAATTCAACTCTATTTCAAAACCACTTATAATTCTGCTCTCCATTTTCTTAAGCTTTACAGGAGTGTTTTTGGGATTGATGGCTTTCCAAATGCCATTTGTAATCTTGATGACAATGATGGGAATTATCGCTTTAGCAGGAATTGTTGTTAATAATGGGGTGGTACTATTAGATTACACCCAACTTTTAATAGATAGAAAAAGTTTAGAGCTAAAAATACCAAAAGGTTCACTTCTTGACAAAAATGAGGCAACCCTTGCCATAATTGAAGGGGGTATTGCTCGTTTACGCCCTGTAATTCTTACAGCTATAACCACTATTTTAGGATTGATACCATTAGCAATTGGTCTTAACATTGACTTTTTCTCATTATTTTCAGAATTGAATCCGAAAGTTTATATCGGTGGAGATAACGTTATATTCTGGGGGCCACTTGCTTGGACAGTTATTTTTGGATTGACTTTTGCAACATTTTTAACGCTTGTAATTGTTCCAGCTACTTTCTCAATTATATTTTCAATTAAAATTTGGTTGAAGAAGTTTTTATAAAGAATTACAAATCCTGAGGTTTGGGCCTAAGGATTTTTTATTTTTGCCATAATATATAGAACTTATGTATAGGACACACGACTGCGGCTCACTTCGAATTGAAGACTCAAATCAGAATGTTACTTTGTCAGGATGGGTTCAAAAAAGTAGAAACAAAGGTTTTATCGTTTGGGTTGATCTCAGAGACCGTTATGGCTTAACTCAATTGGTTTTTGATGAAAAACGCAGTCCAGGTGATGTTTTTGAAAAAGCACAAAGTCTTGGCCGTGAATTTGTTATTCAGATCAAAGGACTGGTTATTGAAAGAGAGTCTAAAAACACAAACATAACCACAGGAGCAATAGAAGTTTTAGTTAACGAACTAAATATCCTGAATGAATCAATAACACCTCCCTTTACACTGGAAGATAAGACTGACGGTGGAGAAGAGCTAAGAATGCAATACCGCTATTTAGATCTCCGTCGAAATTCTGTAAAGGAGAAATTGATATTTCGATCTAAAGTATCAATGGAAGTCAGAAACTATTTGACATCTGCAGGATTTATTGATGTGGAAACTCCTTGTTTGATAAAATCTACACCAGAAGGTGCAAGAGACTTTGTGGTTCCTTCTCGTATAAATTCTGGAGAGTTTTATGCTCTACCACAATCCCCTCAAACCTTTAAGCAATTATTGATGATTGGAGGAATAGATAAATATTTTCAAATTGTAAAATGTTTTCGAGATGAGGATTTACGAGCTGATCGACAACCAGAGTTCACGCAAATTGACTGTGAAATGGCATTTGTAGAGCAAGAAGATATACTTAATCAATTCGAAGGTCTTACAAGACATTTAATCAAGGAAATAAAAGGTGTCGAGATCGAAAGTTTTCCAAGAATATCTTATGAAGAGGCAATGAAAAAATATGGTAGTGACAAACCAGATATTCGTTTTGGAATGCTACTTGGTGAACTCAACGATTTGGCAAAAGGCAAAGGCTTCAGCGTTTTTGATAGTGAGGAGTTGGTTGCAGGAATTGCTGTCCCAGGAGCTGCAACATATACCCGAAAAGAAATTGATAGTTTAATTGATTGGGTTAAACGCCCTCAAATTGATGCCAAAGGATTAGTTTGGGTAAAATGCAATAATGATGGTAGTTACAAATCTTCAGTAGATAAATTTTTTAATGAAACACAAATAGCTTCTTGGGCAGACAGAACTGGAGCAAAAAATGGAGATTTAATTTTAATTATTTCAGGTGAAATACAAACTGCGCGTAAACAACTCGGTGCACTTCGAATGGAACTAGCAGGACGTTTAAATTTAAGAGATCCTAAAGTCTTTGCTCCACTTTGGATAACCGATTTCCCACTTTTAGAATGGGATGAAGAAACCCAACATTATAATGCAATGCATCACCCTTTTACTGCGCCAAAACCTGAGCAAGTAGAGTTACTTAAAACAGATCCCATAAGCGTAAAGGCTAATGCTTATGATCTAGTGTTAAATGGAAATGAAATTGGTGGTGGATCCATTAGAATTCACAGTCAAAAACTCCAATCTGAAATGTTTGACCTACTAGGTTTTTCTAAAAAGGAAGCAAAAGAACAATTTGGTTTTTTAATGAATGCTTTTGAATACGGTGCTCCACCCCACGGTGGCATTGCTTTTGGTTTGGATAGATTGGTTGCTATTTTAGGTGGGGAAGAAACCATAAGAGACTTTATAGCATTTCCTAAAAATAATAGTGGTCGTGATGTGATGATAGATGCTCCTTCAGCTTTAAACGAAACTCAACTTGAAGAACTATCTTTAAAAAAACTCCCAAATACTAAATAATGAGAAATTTTTTATGGCTCTTGTTTATATCAATACTAATTTCTTTAGCAAGTGGAATATACATTAAGAACTCTGTAGATCCAATAATCGGAGAACGTATTATTGGCTTTACAGTTCTCACCGGTGCATTTATTTACTTACCGCTTTTCCTATACCATAGATGGAAAGATAAACGCCTACAAGACTATACACTTAGTGAAGAAAATCTAAAAAAAATAAAAGAAAGAAATTTCAAATAGGCTAAAATTAAAAAGCTGTTTGTCGAAAAATCATTTTGAAAATAATTGACAATCAATGGCTTTCAAAATAAAAAATTGTTAAAATATACGCTGAGACAAATATTAAACTTACATTTGCCAAATAATTTTTAAATAATAACATGACTGGTACAGTTAAATTTTTTAATGAAGCTAAAGGATTTGGTTTCATTACAAACGATGAGTCTGGAGAAGATGTATTCGTTCATATTTCAGCCCTAAACGGCGTGACCCTGAGAGAAGGGGCTAAAGTAGAGTATGTAGAAGAAGAAGGTAAAAAAGGGAAGCAAGCTTCCAATATTACCCTATTATAAAAATATATTATTACTAGAATTCTAGCATCTTGGAAACAAGGTGCTTTTTTATTTCCTTTTTTTTTCAAAAAAGTTTTTGAGCAATGAATTGGCCTCATATTCCAACACACCCCCAATTATTTTTGTCTTAGGGTGTAAATTAATTTTAGCTTGGAGAAAGCCTCGCTTAGGATCCCTGCTGCCATAAACCAACCGATCCAACTGACTCCAAGTCAATGCTCCAGCGCACATGATACAGGGCTCTAAAGTTACATACATTGTACATCCAATAAGATATTTCCCGTTTAAAAAATTAGCTGCAGCTGTTATAGCTTGCATTTCAGCATGGGCGGTTACATCATTTAGCTTCTGAGTCAAGTTGTGCGCTCGCGCAATTATTCTTTCACCAACAACCACTACGGCTCCTACAGGTACTTCACCACAAATATTAGCCTTTTTAGCCTCTTTTAATGCAATATTCATGAAATAGTTATCATCTAGTTCCACACCTTAAAAATACACATTATAAAGCGTTCTCTTCTGAAAATGTTTTACATTACCTTTACATCATGACTTCAGACCGATTCAAAAAAATTGATAATCCTAGTGATCTACGCAAACTACTCCCTAAAGATCTAAAAGCTTTTGCTGAAGAACTCCGAAAAGAAATTATAAGTACCCTGTCAAAAGGGGAAGGTCATTTGGGATCTAGCTTGGGAACTGTAGAGCTAACTTTGGCTCTCCACCATACCTTTAATACTCCAAAGGATTTATTAATTTGGGACGTTGGTCATCAAGCCTATGGACATAAAATACTTACCGAAAGACGAAAGGTATTTGAAAGTTTAAGACAGCGTCACGGAATTAGCGGCTTCCCTAAAAGAGAAGAAAGTGAATATGATCCTTTTGGGACTGGACATGCTGGTACGGCTATTTCAGCTGCGTTAGGTATGGCAATAAGTGCTGAACTTCAAAGCCAAAACCGACATCATATTGCAGTGGTTGGTGATGCTTCTATTGCAAATGGAATGTCATTTGAAGCTTTGAATCATTTAGGAACAACTAAAGCAAACGTTCTTGTAGTATTAAATGATAATAGTATGGGTATTGATCCTAGTGTTGGTGCATTAAAAAACTATTTAACAAAAATCAAAAAAGAAACTCCTAATACCCTTAATTTCTTTCAATCCCTAAACCTACCTTATCAAGGCCCAATAGATGGTCATAATATAGATTTACTCATATCAGTTCTTACGAACCAAAAGCATCAAATAGGCCCTCGAGTTCTTCATATTGTTACAACAAAAGGGAAGGGGTTATTCAAAGCTGAAAAAGAACAAGTTGTCTATCACGCTCCAGGAAAGTTTGATCCCATCACTGGAAAAATTAATCCTTTACAAAAACATAAAAAAATTAAGTTTCAGCAGATTTTTGGTCAAACCCTCCTTCATCTTGCAAGAAAAAATAAAAAAATCGTAGCCATCACCCCTGCAATGCCCACTGGAAGTGGTTTAGTGAATATGATGAAAATACTTCCAAATCAATGTATCGATGTGGGTATTGCAGAACAACATGCTGTAACATTAGCAGCAGGTATGGCCAGTCAAGGCATGTTGCCCTTTTGTGTAATCTACTCTACTTTTTTACAACGCGGATATGATCAAATAATCCATGATGTTGCTCTTCAAAAACTCCCTATGGTCTTTTGTATCGATCGGGCAGGAATTGTAGGTCATGATGGGCCTACTCATCATGGGCTTTTTGATATCGCTTTCTTAAGATGTATTCCTAATCTACAAATTGTTTCTCCCCGTGATGGAGTTGAACTTCAAAATATTCTCTATACAGCCCAGCTAGGTATAGATTTTCCTTTAGTAATTCGTTATCCTAGGGGCTACAGTGAGCAGGAAACAATTTTATTTGACTTTAAAAAAATTCCTTTCGGAAAAGGAAAAGAATTAAAAAAAGGAAATACGATAGCTATCCTTTCTCTTGGAACTATTGCTAAAAACATTACTTCAGTACTTTCTGAAATCGAGTACTCAGAAGCTTTTGCCCATTTTGATTTATGCTTTGTAAAGCCATTAGATGAAGTACTTCTAAAATATGTATTTAAAAATTTTAAAATGGTAATTGTATTTGAAGAAGGAATTAAAAAAGGGGGTGTCGGAAGTGCAATACTCGAATTTGCAGCAGAACGTGAATATCAGGTCCCTATAATACTAGAAGGAATAGGTGACCAATTTGTACCCCACGGAAATATAGCAGATCTTATGAGTGAAGTCGGCTTAGATAAAAAATCAATTAAAAATAAACTTCAGTTGTTATTAAATAAAATACAGGGATAGCTTAAAGTGCCGTTTAGTTTTTTAAATTTATCCAAACACCCCCATGATAGACCAAAAACGTCTTTTTCTTCTTGATGCCTATGCCCTAATTTTTAGAGGCTATTACGCTTTTATTAAAAATCCACGGATAAATTCCAAAGGAATGGACACATCGGCTATCATGGGATTTACCAATTCGTTACTAGATGTAATAAAAAGGGAACGACCAGATCATCTTGCAGTTTGCTTCGATAAAGGGGGCTCTAATAGTAGGGTAGAACTTTTTACAGACTATAAAGCCAATAGAGAGGAAACTCCAGAGCCTATTAGTCTTGCAATACCTTACATTGAAGAACTATTAAAAGCAATGCATATCCCTGTAGTATTTAAAGAGGGGTATGAAGCAGATGACATCATAGGTACTTTAGCCAAGCAAGCTGAAAAAGATGGATATAAAGTCTTTATGGTCACTCCTGATAAAGATTTTGCTCAATTAGTTTCAGATAATATTTTTATGTATCGTCCAGCAAGAATGGGAAATGGAATAGAAATCTGGGGAATTCCAGAAGTTCAAAAGAAATTCGAAGTTAAAAGTCCTAAACAAGTCATTGATTATTTAGGAATGATGGGTGACGCTGTTGACAATATCCCGGGACTTCCAGGAGTTGGTGATAAAACAGCAAAAAAACTACTTAAAACCTATGGCAGTATGGAAATGCTTTTAGAAAATGCACATAAAGTTAAAGGAAAGTTAGGGGAAAAGATAAATGCAAATAAAGAACAGGGCATCTTATCTAAAAAGTTAGCAACCATAATTTTAGATGTTCCTGTAAATTTTGAAGCTGAAAGATATAAGTTAAGTTATCCCGATCAAATTAAAGTTAATAATCTTTTTGAAGAGTTAGAATTTAGAAGAATTTCGGAAAACTTTAAAAAGATTTTTAAGCCTCAAGGAGATGCTTTAATACAAGAAAAAAATCAAAAAAAAACTGATCCCTCTTTTGAAGAAGGACAACAATTTGATCTCTTTACTACTCCTGGCGAAGGTAACACAATTCAAAATGAGGTTTTTAAACAAAAAAATCTATCCAATAATGAACATTGGTACCAGCTAGTTGAAAGTGATATGGCAAGAACCCTCTTACTAGAAAGTCTATTAAATGAAAAACAAGTTTGTTTTGATACCGAAACCACTTCTCTAGACGAATTAAATGCAGACTTGATAGGGATTGCTTTTTCCTGGGCCCCAGGGAAAGGATATTATTTAACACTCCCAAAAAATCGAAAGGAAGTCCTAAGAATATTGGAGCCCTTTAAAGTTTTTTTTGAAGATCCAGGGATAGAAAAAATTGGCCATAACTTAAAGTATGATTTCAAAGTACTACGAAATTATGGAATTACAGTAAAAGCCCCTTTTTTTGATACTATGGTGGCGCATTATTTGGTAAACCCTGATATGCGTCATAATATGAATATTTTATCAGAAACCTATTTGAATTATAGTCCACAACCTATTACTGATCTTATTGGGAAAAAAGGGAAAAGTCAATCTAGCATGAGAGAAGTCCCTTTAGAAAAACAAACCGAATACGCAGTTGAAGATGCAGATATAACCTTACAACTAAAACAGTATTTTGAAAAAGAAATGATAGCAGCAGACACCTTGGCGTTGTATAAAAAAGTTGAGCTTCCTTTGGTTGAAGTACTTACAGATATGGAGTGTGAAGGAATTAATCTTGATACAGAATTTTTAAATGAGCTT